>Ga0209589_1001504_pt1 | contig 38610 bp, 23 predicted proteins | sample CowpeawhiteBW_FD_187525 | JGI IMG/M metagenome (GOLD analysis project Ga0209589, IMG submission 187525) | Root nodule microbial communities of legume samples collected from California USA - Cow pea white BW (SPAdes) (version 2) | ecosystem: Host-associated > Plants > Roots > Nodule | place: USA...
TTCCCCTGACCGATCCATCAGCAAGGCGTTCTCGAACAATGCCTCGAACAGCGCCTCGAACAGCGCCTCGAACGAGAGAGGGTTTGCCTCCAGAACTTTCTCATGCCTCGAACAAAACTTCTCCAGAATGAGAGCGGGAATAGTGCCTCGAACAGAGCCTTAACGCTCGTTTTGAGGAGGTCTGAGAGCGGCGAGAGGAATTCTTCGTGGCTGTGGTTGGTTTGGAAAGGGGCGGAGGTGGAGGACTGGCGCGAGCGGAAGGGAATTGGAGGGCGACATCAACAAAGTCACCACTCGTGGAATTAGGGTTTACACATAGTGGATTGAGTGGAGAGTTATTTAATATTTTTTTATTCCTGATACGCAATAGGCCTCGGTTTTGCGGGAACCGAGACAATAACTACTTAATATGCCTCCATAATTGAGGCATAAAGAACCAGCTTTTTACTTCGATAGTATATGCCTCAGTTGGTCACCCGAAGCTAAAAGGTAAAAATAACCGCTGTCATTTTCCTTCCCTGCACTAGTGTGAGTTGACCTTTGTAGGGGTGAGTAAAAAACCCTCACCCATCTGCACCTGACCACCCCAAATAAAAAATTGGACATTCGGTCGGTTTTAAATGAATTCGGTTTGTATTGGATACTTTAAATCGGGTAAAACATGTATAATTGGTCGGGTACAGATCTGAAAAAAGAAACCCAAAAGAATTTGAACTGACCAGATGTAAAAATAAAACCCCTATATTTTCATTGAATCCTAGCTGTCACATAGATGTTTCAGTCTTTTTTTTTTTTTCGAATAGCAAAGCAACTGTTTCTTCCTTCCTTACTTCTTAAAACTCCAAATACATAATCCCATCTTCCATTGTCGGACTTCAAGCTACATATTCATTCTTCCGTAACGCAAAGAAAAATAAAAGGGGTGGCTTTATTTTTGGGTTGTCCTTCTTCTATGTTTGTGCCATGGTGACAAGAGGAAGCAAGCAAGAACATGAACGCTTCTTTTTAAAGTTGTAACAAACAATACAATGATTCTTCCGCTGCAAATAAAAAGACGAGTGACGAGTCAAATGAGTAACAATAATGAGGAATTGTTGAAGGAATTGTGTAACATCCCAACATTAATGACATTGATGAAGGACTCAACTACAATGGTTTGAATGATAACAACCAACCAAAAACAATAATAAAAATATTCATGAATAAACCTGCAAGTATTCAACAATAACACACAGGATGGTATCTCATTAATAAATATTATTGCTGAATAAAAATACATTGCTGAAATGTACTCTTTTCTGAAATTATAGACTAAAAGAGTCAGCATTACAATCCAACATAGAAGAAAATGTTCGAATTAAAAAACTTCGTCCGTACACAGAATATACATGTTTTTCGTCCGTACATGAACAAACTTCACACATGGATCACTATATTAAAGAATTCAGGAAATGTGTCTCTACTGTAAGGACCAAAATATAGTTTTTTTTACAAGACAAAAGTGAAGAAAGGAATTGTAAAATTTCTTCCTGAAGAACTAAAACAGAAAGATTGCCCACTGCAATGCACAGGAACCAATAACATCAATTTATAACGTAAATGGTTTTTAGGCAGAAAAAAGAAATGTAAATATGAAACATATTTTTAAGTAAAGTAGATGTGTTGAGTCTTATAATTAGTTTAAAAGTTACGAAAAAGTTGAGTATGTTAAGTTCCGGTCATGCAAAACTCGTTTAAAACATTGTAAGATCAAATTTAAGTAAAAAATAGTAGGAGGCACAAACTAAATATAGATAATCGTAAACAATCAAATAAAATAACTGCAATTAAGTTTGATTTTACAATTTAATTAAGAACTTGGGACCAACAAAACTACACATCTAAGAACACCTTTAATTTTAATGTTTCTATATATATAATTATCTTTTTACTGTATTCGTATTAGAATTCTTAAAAATAATTTTGGTTTTCATATTCCAAATGCCCTCAAGATTGTTATTCACATAAACTTCCAAATGATATTATCATTGCCTAAGCTCTAAACTACTAAATTAAGTGATTCACTAATTAGTTATGTTGCAATGAACTTATCCTATTTATATCCAAACAATAGTGCAAGCAACCTTACAATTATTCACCTTTTACAATTACTCAATGCTTATAGTTTTTTAACAAGGTGAATATCATTTTAATATATATATATATATATATATATATATATATATATATTCTTTATTTCATTTTAATACTTACAATCAATTAACTTGATATAAATTTTATAATTTGAATTATCATTATTTAATTTTAATATTTTTAATATTTCTGTCACAAAAGTATAACTCCATTTCATTTCAAAATTTACCAAAATTTCAAAAGTTTGCATTTTTTTATTATTCTTTTCTTATATACTTTATTATGATATTTTTACTTTACTTACGACCGAGCATATAAAAGAGTAAGATTGCTGCTATTTCTTTTCACTTGGAGGTCACGGTTAAAATGCTGGAAACAGGGTTGTCCTTTTCTTTCGGACTCCTCTCAAATTAAGTACTAACAACTACTTTTAAATATAATACACATAGTTTAGTCAATGATCAGCTATGAACATTAGATATGTATAAGAAGCAGAACAAGTCATGAATGGATTAACCGTAAAAGACTAGTTTAAAGGAGTTTGATAAAGGAGTTTCTTTAACGGTAAAAGACTAGTTTAAGTAAAATTTGCAGGACATTTGTGTATAGTTCTCTAGTCATCGTTTCTATTTGATAGAGTAAATCTTGACTTCATTCCAAGATTTCACCACATTATCGATGATTTAGAATTAAGATAGGAAATTATTGTCACAACCTTATATGTATTACTTCTGTCGTCCTATCCAAACCTAAAAGAAGCATCACCAACTTCAATATATAGGAAGGAAAGATAAATCTTAGAACTCGAAAATTTGTTATTGTGGCCGGGTTCCATATAGTAAAAGAACAAATATGTCATAAAAATAAAATTAATCTCTTGTTAACGTGTAATCAAACTTAAATTTACAAATTCATTATTTATTTTTTATTTTATTAAATTTAATTTATGTAATATAAATTATTTAAATTAAAATAAAAACTAAAAAATTTTCATTAGTTCTCATATGAACATATGAATAAGAACATGGTCCTTAATAAAACTATGACTAGATTATTACTAAAATCTATCATTCTAAACACTTGTATTATAAAAAATGCATCCTTCAAATATTAAAGAAATTACGATATAAATTTTGTACAAAATTAGAATTTTGCTTACGAATAATTATAACTTTTGTACAAACTTATAATTTTATACACAAATTTATAATATCTAAGTACTTATTTACCTCTTTAGTTAGCAGATGATGCATTGCAAATTTACATCAGAATCTATCATTACTTGCATTCATGATAGGTGATACACCCTACAGAAATTACTATATAATTTTTTTGTACAAAATTATAATTTTGTATGCACATTTCAACAAACATAAATCCAACAATATTCTTCTTCATGCATCAACAAAAAGGTGAAGAATCTGGTTTCCAAATTCATTTGCCATACTACAAAGGTGTTTGTAGCAAAATCTTTGAACACAATACTAACCCAATCCTCCAAAATCATGATTTCTGAAATATTTAAATTTTCATCAACACCATCAAAATTTTGAGCCAACAAAACTTTATTAAATGTCTTGGTTTGAATGATGACACAAACATTAAATATATCACAACCAATGATCACTTCTTTTACACTTAAGTCTCAAATTCAGACTCAAATTCAGCTGTCTAAACCATCGAATAATTGATTCACCTGACATCAAATGACAATGATACCACAACCAAGTCATTAGCTATGAAGCCAGACACGGACACGAAAAAACGTCTAAATTAAAAAAATATAAAATACGAACACAGTGATATATATATATATATATATATATATATATATATATATATAATAATTACAGGTCATAGTCTAAAAAATTCAAAATTAATATTTATATAAAAAACAATTTACCAATTATAATTAATAGAAATCAAGATAAACAATTATAAAAGAAACAAAGTCTAGCAAAAGAAAAAAAAGTATGTAAATGATAATGTTTAGTTCTTATATTTTGTAAGTCTCTTTATGTATTTATAGGATATGTATACGGTTTTTATTATTAAAAGATGAGATATAAAGATATTCAAATAGATATATTTGAAGATTATTTTGTTAAAATTTTTAGTTTTAATTCTATATTTGCTAGAAAAAAAGTATGTAAATCATAATGTTTAGTTCTTATATTTTGTAAGTCTCTTTATGTATTTATAGGATATGTATACGGTTTTTATTATTAAAAGATGAGATATAAAGATATTCAAATAGATATATTTGAAGATTATTTTGTTAAAATTTTTAGTTTTAATTCTATATAATTTATTAATATTTTTAGTTAAAATTATTTATGTATTTATCTTTATTTTTATTTTTATATAAAATAATTTATTTAAATTTATTTGAAATACGGGTAGTAAAATATATTAATTATATAATCATATAAATTAATGTAATAGAAATTAAATTATTTAAATATAAAAAATAAAAGATGTCATAGATTAAAATTAATTATAATATAATATATTATATACAAATAAAACCAATTAAAATTTCTTTAAATAAAATATTATATTAAGAAGAAAGAAAATATGATAATTGAAAAAATTTATTTGATGATCCGTGAAATTAAAACAAATTTATTATATAAAATAACTAAAGTATTAAATTAATAAGAATATGATTAGTTTTTCAATTTTTTTTTCTTTCACCTAACTTTCCCTTTCCTATCTTCTCTTATCTGTGTAATCCTATTTTGCTTGCAACGGTGGCAACTCTGCAACGGTGTTCCACCTTTTTGAAACACCACAAATGTGTCGTTTTCACATGTCCAAGAGAAAAGACCGTGTCTGGCCTAAATAACAGCGTCCGACACCGCGTCATGTGTGCTTCTGACAAGTGTTTGTGTTCGGTGTGCCTCTGAAACGAAGAAGTGTGCTCCAACGCCATGTTGGAGCTTCGTAGGTTATTAGTAGTCAGTAAAGTGAAACTTGTAGGTATCATGAACTTTAAAATTATGATGGTAAGGCTCAATTTTTACTTTGCCCTAAAATGTAAAGGGCTACCCCAAATTGTTTGGGCCTAGAACTGGTTCAAAGGGAGTCCAGACCTAATCTGTCATAACATTTTCACTTTCACTCATTCACAGAAACACAGCCATCTCCTTCAACTTTTCCAAAAGAGCTTTGTTAGGGTTCAACCACTGTTTCTCATCAGGTGAGCTCAGACCAGTTTTCTACTTTTCGTAAGTTAGTTTCCAACTCATGCTCTTACCCATTCTGTTCATTCTTCGTAGTTCCAACTAGGTGAGCTCAGACCAGTTTTCTACTTTTCGTAAAAGTTAGTTTCCAACTCATGCTCTTACCGTAGTTCCAACTAGGGTTTGTCTTAATGAACTCGTTTTAAGCTTGTTCCACTGTTTTCCAATTCTCGAAGCTACTGCTCGTCACGGTTCGGGTGGCGAAGTCCTCTGCTAACCCCTTTCCAGGTAAGGGAAGCTAGGGTTTCAAGTTTAAGTTATGTTTGGCCTGTTTTGGAATTTACTTGGTGCTTGTATAGACTGTACGTTGCTGTGAATATATGAGATGCCTTGTATTATTATTTTGGATGTGAAATATGACTGTTATAGGAAGGATAGTGGCGAGATCTATTGCTCTCACCCAAGCGAGACCAACTCGCCCAGACGAGACTTGCAGGAGCAAACCAGGGTGACACACCCGAAGTCTCACTCAGGCGGAGTGCTCTTGTTTTGAGCGAGACAGTGTCTCGCTCATGCGAGAGACGCTCGCCTAAGCGAGAAGGCGTGGAAGCCTTAGGGTGTCGCTGCAGTTTAGCCCAGGCGAGGAACCTCACCTTTGGGCGAGGGGTTGTCTCGCTCAAGCGAGGGAGGGCTTGCCTAAACGAGTATGCGAGAACCTCCCAGTGCCTCTGTCGCGATCTCACCTAAGCGAGAGTCTGTAGCTTGAGCAAGGGAACTCCTTTCGCCTAAGCGAGGGCTTCTAGCTTGAGCGAGATCTACTGTAGGCCACGCTGTCTACTTCACTTTTGTTGTGGGTTGCTTGAATTGATGATATACTTTATTTAATGCATGAGGCCTATGAAATGCATGGTATAATTTGTGGTTATGAATTGGATTGATGTGCTTGTGTGGTCTTGGCATGTGAAGCTAATGAGATGGTTAATAATCAAGAGGCATGGTATTGGTACGAGAGGAAGCCCTATACTCATGGTTTGGGAATACTGAGTTGGTATTGATTCAACATGTGATATGAATGAGGATTGGTTACGGATATTGGCATGAAGTTTCTATGCATGATATATATATATATATATATATATATATATATATATATATATATATATATATTACGTGGTTGTTTGAATATGTTTGGTATGTGGTCAGTATGTAATTTCTTGAAATCTCTAGGGTCGTGCTTCAGCTTCAGTGGTCGGGACATGATTCCATGACCCTGTTAGTGGGAATTCATGGTGGTGCCAAATCTATATAATTTGGTAAGGATTCAAGGTAAGGTTACATCTTGACACTCTAAGGAGTCAGTTAGTCTCACTTAGAGCAGACTGACTCTTGTGGTGAGAGTAGCAGGAGGCCTGAAACTCATTAAAGGCTAACCTTGTGTGTGGGGGATTGAAACATCATAACACTTGTAACACTTAGCTCGGGAGTGAGCAACTCGGGGGTGAGCAGGGTAATCCACCACAAGTGCAAGCATCCGCTGAATCCGATTAGATTATATGTAATCCGGATGAGTCGAGTCTGAGTCTAGTGTATTGCTTGAGAAGTCATAACATGATTGGTTGATAAGTACTGCTTGGTTTGTGTAATATTTTATGACTGCATGACAAAATGTTTTTATACTCTAGCTTACCCTTTTGCTTGTTTGATCGCTTGTGTGTGGTTCTTCTCCTTTTGCGATGATCATCAATTTATTGATGGAGTAAATGCGAGAAACACCCGTGGCCAGCAGGAAGGTGATGGTTCTGCTGTGTAGCCCATCTGGGTCGGATTCTTCTGCTTTGGACTTTATTTTAGGGCTATGGCCCATGTACTAGTATGTCTCTTAAATTCCTATCTTGATTCTGATGAACATTGTATCTGGTTTAATTCTAGCATAGTTGGGTGTCTTGGATTGTATGGAGTAGTGTTTTAAACTTTAGGACTACGTTTCTGTATTACCTTGTGTGACATTTTCTTTAATTAAGATTATTGATTAAATGAGACGTTACAATCATAATACTTACAATATTTTAATAATTAATTTTAATATTTTATATATTAATTGATAAAATTTGACACAACAATTAACTTTAATTATTCAATTAATATTTTTAAATTATTCATATTTATATGTATTATATATATATATATATATATATATATATTATGTATTATGTATCTATTATTAATTATTAATTTCGGTTGTTATATCCACCTTGATTAGAAAGATAATGATATTAGTTATATACAAATAATATGAATTGTTCATATTATTTTTTTCTTTATTAGATCATTTTAATTCAAATGTTAACCATGAATTATATTTTATCATTTACTTAAAAGATAACACTTTGATTTAGCTTATATTTACGAATTGGGAATTTATTAATTCTATTTGATGAAAGAAATTTGTTGTAATAACTAATTAACATTAGGTATATTTTTATTACTATTTAGACTAAGGTGTACAAATTAATTTGTATGATTAATTAATTTTTTAATTAATTATATTTAATTACATTTTTTTAAAACTAAACATTAATTACCTTTTTAGTATATTATATATTAATGGATAAAATCTGATTCAAAATTAATATTAATTGTTAAATTATTAATTATTATTTAATAATTATATATACAATTAGATTATCTTAAAAAAGAATTATAAATTCAGACTCAAATATTAAAAAAAATTAAATTTAGATTTATTAAAAGAATATGGTAGTTGCATTTTGATTTAATTTTTTTAACAAGCATATTGCTACACACATAATTTTGTGGACTATATTGTCCATAACACTTTATGATTAATATTGTTTATAATGTTTTATGATTAATATTGTGATGAAAATGTATTATTAGATTATTCATTCTTTCTAAGATTTTTTTTTGCAAATATTTATTAATTATTTTTTTAAATAGAACATTATTTTTCATAAATATTCAATAAAAATAAATGTAGAAATTATATATTTGAAGATAAATAATATATTATATATATTACATATCATATATTATATAATGTTATATATTATATTATATAGTATTTATTATCTATTATATATATTATATATTATGTATATAAACTTATTGTTATTTATGGTAGTAATTATACAAATTAATTTTTATAAATAATACTTTATTCATATTAATTTTTTTATTAAATCATTTTAATTCACATTTGAACAATTAATATATCTTAGCATTTATTTAAAAGTTAACGTTTTGATTTACTATATATTTTATTTATAGCAAATGAAAATACATGTATTATTAAGAATAAATATAATCTAAAATTAACAGTAAAATTAATAAAGTAATTATTTATTAAAATTAGTTTATTTAAAATATTAATAGTAAAATTAGTAAGAGAATTATTTTAATTTAAAAAATATTACTTTTTAAAGAGTAAAATTAAATAAGTAATGTATATTAAAAGAATATATCATTTGTATATAATGTATTATAGAAATATAGAAAGATATAGTATATGGAAATGTAATATCTTGAAGTTTATTTGTAATCTATCGAAAAAAATATATATCTATTATAAAATTAGTGTGTTACTGTTTTTAATAATAATAATAATATTACTTTTGATAAATGAAATTATATGTATTTTTAATAATAATAGTAATAATATTTTAATAATAATACTATTTTAATAATTTTCTGATTTGTTTTTGTTATTAGCAATTGTTTTAATTTAAAAAGTCAATAAATTCTAAAAAAATAATTTATAATTATTTTAATTTAAAAAAATGATCTGTTAAAGTGTTATAAATGGGAAAATAATATATATATATATATATATATATATATATATATATATATATATATATATATATATATATATATATATATATATATATATATATATATATGGAAAAGATCGTGTTTAACTTCTTATCTACACATCATTTTTCTATAACACTTTAAAATATAAATTTTCAAAATAAATAACCAATATAATTTATGTTTGGTGAGCACCCAAACTCGATACCAGCATATTCAATAAAGAAAGTGAGTACTCTCTCACAGTTTTACAACATAAATTTAACATCGATCAGAATTTGTTTTTTCTTTGGATGGCAAGAACTTACATAATTGTGTGTTATAATAATTAGAAATAAAGTGAAAGGGTTGAGTTAGTCTTTAGAAAACGAAGGTGTAAGAAGCATTAACATAGTATATATGTAAGTAACTACTAATTTATTCAAATATTATCAACATTATAGTTTAGTGTTAATCATATTACAGTTATAGTTTAGTGTTAATCATATTATAGTTAGTTAATATGTTAATCGTAATGTAATTTTTTCTTTATTAGCAAAAATAAATACCATTGAAATTGGACAATAGACTTGTCAAACCCTTGTAAAAATTAGAAAAAAGAAAAGAAAAAAACAGTGAATAATCATACCTTATCACACGCTAAATATTTGGACACAATTACATTACATCATAATGAAAACAACTCCTTTTGTTGTAAAGGAATGACTAATGAAAGATGGAGGATTGATCTATAATTTCATTTGCTAGAGCAGTTATGCTCATGTTCATCTCATCTGCGTTTGCTATGTATCTATGTATAAATATTATGTTACTCCTTTGTAATTATGTATAAGACTTTTCGCAACCCTTTTCTTTACTTCATAATATAGTATTTTCTCCTTTATTTTCACCAAAAGTCACTTAATTTCTTACATCATGTTTGTATTTGTAAAAGTCATTCATTTAAGTGCATCTTGGTTTGTCAATTCTCGTTTCAACCCTTCAATATTCAGTGGCGGATCTTACCCACAAATTTTGGAGGGGCCAAAATAATATAATTCTTTAATCATTAGATTGTTGGATTATTAATATAATATTTTAAGAATTGGTTTTTCTAACTGAATAATTTGATCTTTAGTATAATGTTGTGAAAAATATAATCTATCTTGTTTCCATTTTCACGAATAGCTTCACTTTTATCATTTTTGAATAATGAATTTATTCTTTTATTCTTCATCAATATACCAATTTTTTAAAATAATATTAAAAATAATTTATCATACATTACTAAAAAATTTGAGAAGTGTAAATATTAAAGGAAAAATATACTATAGTTAAGTCACAATTAAAAATCGGTTATGAAAAAACACATAATACATTATTTTTATTTTATATTCATAAAAATGAATATACCACATGCTCATGAGATAAAAAAAACAATGCTAACTATTAAATTAATATTTCACTATCAAGTAGGATAAAAGATAATTACTTTTCTTTTCTTCAAAAAATAAATAAGAGAAATGAGAAATGAGAGAAAAAATAATTACCTTTTTTCTTAAAAAAAATATGACAATGAGAGATGAGTACAATTTTTGTAAAATTAAGAAGACGACAAGAAAGGACATAAAAAATATCTTAATAAATATTTGGTTTAATTATTCTTTTATTATTGTTTTAGTTCAAAAATGTTAAGTTGGTCTTTCAATTTTGTTTAGTTTCAATTTGGTTATGAATTTTGAAAAACTAATGCAATTTGGTTATTTTTATTAAATTTCTTGAAACAGATAAATCTTTTTTCATTAAAATTAAAGTTGTAAATAAAAATAGTTGTGTTATTGGTGTAATTAACATAATCTCGCTATCAATCTTGATGAAAATTGTTTATCCACTTCAATAATTTAACGAGAATAACCAAATTGTATCAATTTTTCAAAAGTCGAATCAAATTAAGACTAGAAAAAACTTAATGACTAACTTAAGATTTTTAAATGAAAATACTAACCTAAAAATTAATTAAACCTAAATATTTTTATTATTTATATATTTAATTTTATATTTTATTATCTATTAACATTAATTGGTTATATTTTATAAAAGAAATAAAAATACAAACAATTTAATTTTCATTCATTTATAAAATATATTACTTATAATTTAAAAAAATTTAAAAAAAATCAAAATTTTCAAAATGTATATAATATTAAAAAAATAAAAAATCTAGGGGGCCATGGCGCCTCCCAACCCTTAAGATGCTCCACCATTGTCAATATCAATTCACACCTTATTCAAATAATTAAAAATAAAATTTTTGAAATTTACTCTAAATTTAATATTGATTATTTAGAATTTTTATATCTAATTACCTTTGGTAGAATATATTTAAAAAAAAGAAACTATTAGATCAAAGAGATGTGAAAATGAAAGAACGTTCAATTTTTGGCTATATAAAAATAAATATAATCCAGCTACTAAAATATATTTATTATTAGTTTAGCTATATAAAAATAAATATAATCCAGCTACTAAAATACTATATATTCCTAAAAATATATTCAATCTTATATATTAATATTAAATATCCTACAAATAAATGTTGAATTGAATCACATTGGAAAAGTGTAACGGGTTATTCTTCCTCCAAACCTGAAATGGCCGCCTCTGGCACAGAGGAGGCCGTTTGCTTGATTAGCAACGTCACTCACTCACTCATGGAAAACGATGTCGAAAACAAGCTCAATGTTCACTCAGAACAGCAACAACATCAACAAGATGAAATTGAAGATGAAGTAGAAGATGAAGAGGTTTCGAGTTCTTTGGATTCTGAAATCGGTGATGCGTTGGACTTGTTGGATTCGAAGGATGAGGATGTAGGCTACTCCTTTTTCCTCAATTCGCGGCGCCCCAATTCTCACGGTGGCCACCACCACTATTTCTCAACTCTTCAACCTCGCACCAATCGCAACCAAAGGTTCTCCAACCGCATTCGAGCCTCACCCTTGGAGGTTGGTTTTCTTACGTACCTTTTTATTCCTTTTCATTCATGTTGGAAATATAAGAATGAATATAAGTCCCATATTAAGTCCTGCATGGAAATATAGAACGTGAGTTGCATACTAAGTCCTACATGGAAATATAGAACGTGAGTTGCATACTAAGTCCTACATAAGTAAAGATGAGAAGGTTAGACGGAAGAAGAACCGGATAATGGTTAATAGCTAAATGGTATCCCTTATTCGCTCTAAACATCAAAAGGGGTCCCTTTTTTATTCTTTTGTACGGCGAAGAAGTTTGAATTTTTTTTTATTTTTATGATTGTTCATAAACCTTGCGAATTAATTAAACGAGGATTAGGTTTATCAGAAGTTTTCGTGCCTGTTAATGTGTGCCATTCTTGATTATCCACTGGAAACATTAAAGGGGACATTTTTTTACCTATTAAAGATTATTTTATTTTATTTTTTCAAATTGTGAGCATGGTGCATGATCTTGTCTTTTTTACTTCTGTTTTATTGGCTCTTTTGTGTTCCTTTAATATGGACTAGTTTGAATTTGAAGTTGTGTGGTGAATGGTGTTTTTTGGAATTCTGTGTGGTATGCTTGTTTGGTTGTAGTTTTAAATTAGGTGGTTCGTGGTGCAGGAGTGGGAAGGGAGGATGAATGTTGGCATGTCTAACTCTGTGATCACAGCAATTCGTGGAAGCGTTAGAGAAAGTGCTATTGGGAAGACTAAAACTACAGATAAAGCAGACCGAGCAACTGTTGAACAGGTGAGTAAATGGTGTTTTCATGAAATGTGGCACCTAAATTGAGCTTTGTTCTTTTATTGATTCCTTTTTTACAATTATTATGCAAGTAACTCTAAAGTTTCCTCCAGGCAATTGATCAAAGAACACGCATGGTTTTGTATAAGATGATGAACAGAGGTGTCTTTGATGATATCAATGGATGCATTTCAACCGGCAAGGAAGTACGTGATGTGCCAGGAGCTTTTATTTCCTTTTTTCTCTCAATCTTACTGTATAGGTTCTATGACGGTAACATGGTTTGGATAATTGATTATGTGATGTTAAGCCAACATATTTCTGTTTCTTACGTTGTTGTTTTCTAACAGGCAAATGTTTATCATGCAACTAAATCTGGTGATCAAGAACTTGCAATAAAAGTATACAAAACATCTGTTTTGGAATTTAAGTAAGTATGGCAGATATTAGCTTGTTTCAGCTTCTTCTGTTACTGTAAATTGTCTTGAAGGCTGAAATGTTAAGAAGGAACTGTACAGACAATCATACCTTTGTTTTCTCTCTTTTAAAGAGAAAACTAAAATTTGTATTCAAGTGTACTTGTCGTATTGTTTTGTATTCTCTCTGTTAACCTATATGATATATTGTTGAAGAATTATAGAAAGCTCTGGGCTAGGGATTATTGATACTTTCTTAATTTATTCATTAGATACGCACAGCAAAAATGCAGCTTGTAATATATTTCTGCTACATTGCCTTGAAACAGTTTCTTCATTCAAAGTTATTTGATTTTATGAACTGCGTTCTTTGATCTTGTGATATCAGGGACAGAGCTAGATTTGTGCAAGGAGACTTCCGGTTTAGAAATGGATACTGCAAGCATAATAAGACGATGGTAGAAATATGGGCAAAGAAAGAAAGGGGGAATCTTATGAGGTACGCATTTCTTCTTACTTCTTTCCCTTCTACTAAAATGCTTATAAAAATCAAAGTAGTCCCTCCAGCCTGAGTATAAGCAAATCTCAACTAATTTTACTTCATTTAAACAAAACTATCTCTAGAAGACCCTTTATTTAATTGAAATTTTTACTTCCAATGACTCTCTTTTATACTTGATATCAAGTTCTAAGGAAGGGTAAATTAGGAACATTGGTTATTTTGTTAATAAGTTTAGTATAACCAAAAGTTACTAACTAACATTTTTAATTAGTTTGAATTTTTTTTTTGCTTATATTATATCCAAGATCAAAAGGAGTACAATACAATGTATTAAATTAGACTGTCAAAATAACAAGGGAAGGAAGAATACTTGAAGAGAGAATCAATACATCATTGGGGTTATTGTTACTTAACCCTCTTGTAAGTTATGATTTGACGCACTATGGACCTTAGATGTACTCTATGATGGCTTTTACTAGAACCAGCAACTTGGTCCTTTTTTGTGCAAATTCTTCTATGAACTATGTGTTTCTCTTAACGGTATCAAGTTTTAATGTGCGCTGAAGAGGCAATCTTTTGTGCATCAATTTTTGCATGCACTACCTTTTCTTTTTCCTTTGAAGTGCCTCCTCTTTGAGTGCTTGTGGGTTTGTTCGGTTGGTTGTTTCCAATAAGAGAAACAAAAGTTTGATTACATGCTTACTTGGACTGTTTCTTTCTTTTACCCTGTTTATTTTGGATTGCAGGCTTAAGGCAGCAGGAATTAGGTGTCCTACACCATATCTTCTGCGACAAAATGTTCTGGTTATGGAATTTATAGGTATTACTTTTGTTCTGAATTTCAAGAATATAATCTGATGTTACCGTGAACAATGTGATTAGTTGTTTATATGTGATCTGTTGATCTCAATTATCTATTATTTTATCATTGATTATATGGAATATCAGTGTATAAATGTCTGCTCTTGATAAGAAATTTAAAAAAAGAAGAATGAATGAAAAGTGTGATGAATAGTTTATTTGTTCTTTTTTAGTAGTATTGAAGGTATAACTACTCGTAGTTACCTCAGCACTAAATTTTTTTTGTTATCGAATGTAGAAGTTTCAATTTCTTGCTACTGCATATATCATCTAATTCTGCTAAGGCAGACTACAGTTTAGGTTAGAAAAAATAAATACAAATACATTTTATTTAAAATCTCTGGTTTTGTTGTGTTTTGAAGGAAAATCTGATTGGGCTGCCCCTCGTCTTAAAGATGCTGCTTTATCTTTAGACAAGTTGCGGGAAGGCTATGTTGAGGTATGTCCAATCGCTGCAATATTCCTCTGATGCTACTTTGGTTTTTGTACTTAGAACCCTTTAACGAGTGTCTTAAACTTTATGATGCTGGGATACTATAGTATACGGTTTCTAATTTGGTTACTAGTCTAGAAGAGGACACTTTTTAAAACACTCTTTTGATTGCATTCTATTAGGGGTTGAGATTAATTACAAATTTGTCTGTTTCATTTATTTAGTGATTGATTATCATTCATTTGAGTATTTCTTGTTTCAGATTATTATTGCAATGCGGACATTGTATCAGAAATGCAAATTGGTGCATGGAGACCTGAGTGAATATAATATACTATATTATGAGGTGAACAATTCCTTTCTCCAGTTGATATTTCATTGAATGAATGTCAAACTGCCAATAATAGTCAATTTACATGTTCTTTCTTTGACAGGGTCACTTGTATATTATTGATGTTTCTCAAGCCGTCGAACATGAACATCCCCATGCCCTAGATTTTCTGCGTGAAGATTGTGTTCATGTATCTGTAAGTATTTCCAATTGTTAGATGTAATTATAGATTCCTCGGAATGTGAAGGGTATGAATGAGTGCCTTCTTGGCCTGCAGGATTTCTTTAAAAAGCATGGTGTTGCGGTCATGACAATAAGAGAACTGTTTGATTTTATTGTTGACGCAACAATAGCTGATGATGCTCTGGATGGTTACTTGGAAGAGGTATTTGGCTTTGTTGTTATATTATGGCTTATGATTAGTGACCAACTTCGAAGAGACCTTAAATGGTTTTTGAAATATTTCTAGATGCAACGAAAAATTTTGGCAAGAGGTGATGTATCTGTAGAGGATGAGATTGCAGACTCTGTATTTGTGCAGGTAACTTTCCTTGTTATCTCAATTTCATTTTATAGTTATTATCCTTAACTGAATTGTTGGCTAATTTCTTGTACTGTTGTTAATCTTTTCTGTTCCTTCTTACATGTTTAATCTCTTGAACTGTTGTTACAGTCTTTCATTCCAAAGACACTTGATGATGTTGAGAATGCTGAGGAGGATGTACAACGGATAAGAAGTTGGAAGGACACTAAAGATTTATACTACCTCACCATTACTGGGCTTAAACATGCTCTGTCATTAACTCGGTCTTCACAGCAGAAATCAAGTGCCACAAAAGATTCATCGATCATTTCTGACGATAAATCTGAGAACTTGGAGGATGATGCTGAGGTTGAATCTGACGATGACGAGGAGGAAGATGGCGAAAGTGAAGCACTGGATCATGCAGATAAAAAAGCTGCTAGAAAAGAGGGTAGGAAAGATAATAAGAAGAAGGTGAAAGAGGAGAAAAGAGAAGCACGGAAAACTAAAGTCCGTAAGGCTGTTAAGAAAAGAAAGAAAAAGTTGGGGAAAGCACGCAAGACTAGATAGATTGGATAGTAGTTAAGCAGGTAAATGTAATGCAATCTAATGGAAGACATTAGATTGCAATTACCTTGTGTTAAATGAACTTTACAATTTTTTAATTTTAAAATAAACACCTTTTCTTTTATATTTTTAATAAAATGACATCTATACTTTTTTTTTGTCACGTCTTTAACAAAGTAACACCCACCTCCATTGTTTTATTTAAAATTTCACATTATCTAAAACTAAAACTTAACAAAAATTAGAATTAAAGTTTTAAAACATAAAATTAAATACTTTTCTTTATAAATGGTTTAACTACTATTTATTAAAAAATAGGGTTAAATATGTTTTTGGTCCCTTAACTTTCAGTAAATTTTATAATTAGTTTATTTTTGAAATTTTGGATCAATTTAGTCATTCATCTTTCGAAATACGTGGATTTAGTCATTTTTAATCAACTTTTGTTAAGTTTATTTGATATTTCAAACGTATTTCATACTAGTATTTGACTTAATATTAAAGCAAAAATGTATCAAATTGTATAAACAACTTAAACACAATCCTCAAATGTGTACGAAACATCAAATAAACCTAACAAAATTTGATTAAAAGGACTAAATCCATATATTTCGAAAGATGAAAGACTAAATTGGTCAAAATTTTAGAATGGACTAATTTCAAAATTCAAAAAGTTAAGGGAGCAAAATCATATTTAATCCTAAAAAATATTATAAAATTTTTCTCATAAAACATAGTCATGGATTGGATTTTGGAAAATTATTTGTTGATATATTTTTTATAAATAGAATTAAATAGATTAATTTTTTATTTTTTAATAAAAATAAAATAATAAAATAGTATTTTTTTTATCTAAAAAAGAGTTTTGCAAACTTTTTTAAAATTTGGTTTATTAAAATATCATTATCTTTAATTTTATGATTATCCTATTCAAATCTGTTACAAATTCAATATTTGGATCAAATTGCGAAATCTAAATCCATTTCTTTTACAAAATCTAATTTAAATTTTTATAAATTTAAATCTTAAATTAATTTTTTTTAAGGTCGTCGTGTCAATCTCAATATCCGGATTTGAGAATGTATGTATTGTATACCTTGAGTTTTGTACTTAGGAGAAATAAAATGTAAAATGAAATAAGTCTTGCAGAGAAAAGTTGTGGATTCTAATTTATTTATTAGAATCAAAATAAAATCAAGAAATTGAATCAGAGAATAACAATTAAATAAAAAATAATAACAGAGAATCAAGAAAATCAGACGGAGATAATAATGTCCATAACATAATTTACGAAATTGAAATTTTGACTTAAATCACACAATTAATATACTTAATAAATTTCATTTACTTTTACCAAAAAATGTAATTAACTAAAATAATAACAAAAAGAAGAAACATATACTATTAGAAGGTTAGTTTTAGATGCGATTCTTTTCTTAATGTAGATTTGAAGAAATTGTACTTCTATTTTCTAACTCCTACTAAATAATACTAACATTTTCTCTAATTTTAAGTTGGGTATTTGTCTTTTACTAATTTTAACACAATAATATTTACATTCCTTTTGATTTTAAAATAGATAGTTATCCCTTTTATTTTATTTCAAAATACTATATTAGCTATAAATAAATAAATAAATTAAAATTCTAAAATAAAATGTATTTTTATGAATAAAAAATTAAATCATTTATAAATAAAATAAAAAAATAAGTGTTACCTTATTTAAAATACTATAAAAGTACATTTTATTTATTAAAAATATGAAAAAGATACATCCTTATTTTAAAATCATGAAAAATATAATTTCTGAGCATGTTTATTTTATAAAACGATAAAAAGTAAGATTTATATTAAATATAAAATAAGAAAATTAAAAAAAATGTCGTTTTTACATTTAGATGATTCCCATTTTATTCTCCCGAGTAACTTTATGTTTTTTCTTTTAAGCTTTATACTAGAAAAGTACATAGACAAATAACTGTGTTCTTTACATCTCTTCCAAGGCTCGTAATGATTCATCTTCACAAGCACTAACTGTTTCTCACTTCTCAGACACCGACACCATTTCTATCTCAAAGGTAAATCTTTATATTTTTTCTTTTTTAAAAAAAAAATGGATTTAGTGTTTTGGTGCAGAGCTAATTAAATTTATGTAGACGAAGCTTACATGTAAATTTATCCTAAGTGTGTAAATCTTTATCATCTCATGTCGGCAACGTGTTTAAGAGGTTAACTAAGTTGTGTATATACTACTTTTACTCTTCCTACTCGACTTCTTTTCTTTTCTTTTCCTCTTAATCACTTTTCCTCTCTTATTTTCTTTTTCCTTTTTATTATTTATAATTAATTTATAATAAATATTTTATCAAATTTTAAAAAAATTACATTATTTTATCAATAAAATTGTCGACGTATTTTCATAAATGTCAATTACTAACAGATTAATAAAAATTTATTATTGACAAATTTTCAAAAAGATAATTACTGATAAATTTTACCGTTAAATGATTAAAGTCTAAAAATGAAAACTTTAATTTTAATTGACAAAATTTATTACAAAATTATCCATCTATAATAACATTTTAAATTTTAAACAGATTTTATGGACAATTATTTTCATAAATAATAAAAATTATAATTCGCAAACAGATTTATTAACATATATTTTTGTTAATAATTAAAATTTTAAAATTTTTCAGTATAATTTATTGGCAAAATTTATTTCTATTGATCAAATTTATCAATAATTTAACAATTTCTTTTTGAGTGAATTGATATTTACTTTAAAGAAAAAATAATTTTTGGTCAAATATATTTTTATTTTTAAATTTAAATATAAAATTAAAATTTATCTTTATCTTAAATTTTAATATATTTGTCTCGAAACTTAAAAAAATAAATGAATAGTGTTTCTTTTATTGTAAAACCATTAGAAGAGTGAAATTATGCTTTTATTCATGGTTACTTTTTCTTTCGGTATAAACTTTTTTATATCACAAGAAATGAGAGGGATCCACATACAACCAGCCATATTCTTTCTTGTGCTAAAATCATTCTCATTCTCTTTTTCCTTTATTCTTACAACAACTCTTTCTTGTGCTAACATCTGCTTCAAATTATGTTCAACTCTGTGTTAGAAAGAACCCTACTCTTCAAACTACCAACTCTTCTTCAATCTCTCATCTTCTTCTGTAAAAGCTGATTTTCTTAGATCAACACAATCTGTAAGTTCTTCTATTCACACTTTCTCATTCCGAGTTCTGATATCTCTCTTCCTTCCTTTTTCATTATTTAACTTCAACTTTTCTTAATTACAAGGGTTTTCGAAGTATTTCACCGAAGTTCATAACATCTTCTTTTTCCGGGGAACCTATAAAAGACTCAGACGCACGCATTGAGTGATCAGTACTGTCAGATTGATAGAAGGTAACAAATATTAGCTGTTTATTTTAATGATATATTTTCAGTATCATTTGTATTTTAATAAGCATTAATATTTTCTTAAAAGTTTATATTAATATTCATCAATAATGTTAAAAATTAGGAGATGTTTTCATTTTTGACATAAATTAGGATTTGTTTTATTAATGTTCATATAATTATCATGTGTCTTGGACAAAAAGTTCAGACTGACTTGCGTAATGCAGTTTTTATTTTTATTTTTTTATCAGTTATGTTTTTTAATTAAGCTTTCCTTAATTTAAGTTAGAGTTAATACTAAAATTTATTTCTCATGGGCATCTTGTTTGGGAATAAATTAGGAATAGTAGAGCCATTCTATTTATTTAAAATTATCATGTTTGTGAGGTCTTTTTTATTTGTTAGTGATAATATTTTTTATTATATTGTGAAATATGGATATCTCATTAAAATAGTTAATCAATTATTAAATGTTTTTAAATATATAGTGATTGATCTTGTTATATGATTATGTGACCATATCTTTCATCAGAAAGGCATTTATATATATTGGATTCCTATTACTCCCCAACTAACAACCCATTACAATGTTATTTACTTAAGGCATGTAATTAGACTCAAACACCAATCCAAATGTGACAAACTTACTTTTGTGTGTTTACATGTGATTCTTCTCAAAGTTTTAATTTGTATTAAGGTAAACACTTCACACCATTGACTTTATGGTTTCTAAAAATAACATTATTTCTTTGTGTTCGTATATTTCATATTGTTGTTACCCACACAATCCTCCATACACTATTGCATTTACTACTAAATCCTACCAACCCAAACTCTAAAAAGTGAACCTTAGCTTTATTTTTATGAACTGATTGTATCCTAATCCATTTATCATATAACTGCCAAATTTAGGTAGCCATCGTACAAGTAAAGAACATATGGCTTGTTGATTCTTCACTACATTCACACATAACACATTTTACACTACCTAGTTGGATTCCCCTTTAATGTAATTATCATATGTTGCTAACTTATTCTAAAAAAGTCTCCAAGCAAAAAATTAGTTTGTAGGTAATGCTTTTGTTTTCCAGAATTTCTTATACAAAACCTTATCATCCCTTCTAATGTCAGTTGTAACATCTTGTATGTATATTTCACTATATACTCTTGTGTTTCTTCTCCCTTCCACACCCATTCATCATCCTTATACTTAAGAGTGTACAACCATGTAATTGTTGCAACATTTCTTCTATAATTGGCTTCCCCCATTCAAACTACTCTTTTCTCCACTATATGTTCCACTTCCATTAATTACTAATCTATATTCCTGCCGCCTCTAGTGTTACATCCCTTTGAATTGAGTTAGCACGCCTCTAGTGTTACACCCCTTTGAATTGAGTTAGCAAAAATTCTAGTATAATTGTCTTAAAGGGATGTCTCCTAATTAGTTATCTTCCCAAAATAATATTATCTTTCTTGTTCTTTTTTTCTAGTAATATTGCTATCAAACCAATTTTTTCTTTCTCCATTTCTGAATAAGATTCCTTTACCACTGTGGAGTCATAAGAATTATCATTAGTCTCATTTAATAAAGTAATGTAATCGAAAAAGTGACGTTGTTGCGTAGGTTTTTGGAGATTGAGAAAACCCCTAAGTGAGTTGAGAGATACATTTGGTATGTTGAGAGATGGTAAACAATATCTTAAACTTGTTTCAATTCTATCATCTTATTAATGGAAATATGGTAATTGGTGTTATTCACGTCATGATCTTTTTGGAAAACTGTGGAGAAACGTAATACTCAACTTTAAAACAAAGATACCCTATCACCAAATGAGAAAAGTGATAAAGAATAAGAAATGAGTGTATGATCAAAAAATGATGAAGAACTAAAAAGAACACATATAAGTTAGAATGAAAACTATATATTTTTAGATTGAGTTTTTATTGGACTTTTTGTTTACATGATACTTTTTTGTTAAAAATACTTTGAAAATATTATTTATTATTAACTAATTGGATAACTTCTGGATTAAAAGTTAAAACCATGAAATATAATAGAGATAGAGCAGGATTTTGAAATTGATCTCTTGATATATATTAATCGTTGCACCCAAATTTTGCACACTTTCTAATTTTGTAGCAATAAGCTTGAATTGAAAAACTATGAATTTTGGCTAGGCTATAATTAGTTCATACTTACAACTAATTAATTTTTTAAATTTTAACCGAACTTACCAGCAAAAATAAATTCATATAGAAACATTAAGTGAAGCTAAAAGAATCTCAATCGGAATTAATTTGCATCACTCCACAAACCGTAAAAGTCACTTATACAATTTTTTTGGCATTGACAACTTTATAGTACTTTTTTAATGTTGTACTTTTAGGTTTATATGCTTTTTTTAGATGAATTTTTAAATGTGTCATCAAACTTAGCTCTGTTCGCTCAATTTTTTATCTATTTCTTTTTCTATAATAACATTTAAAAGTTTACATTTGTAATATTTAGGAAAGAAATTACTAATAGTAGTAAGAAGCTAAAACTCAACACGAAAGTGTCTATTGTGAAGGAATCATGGATGCAGTTGTCTCTACAACAACTGAAGGTGGCTTGAAAATAGTAGGACATGTGGTCAAACGACAACTGGGCTACTTTTTTAGTTATAAAGACAAATTTAAAGAATTGGAATTTTATATTGAGAAGTTGGAACATAACAAGGAAAGACTACAACATCGAGTTGACAATGCATTAAGGAATGCAGAAGAAATTGAAAATGATATTCAACATTGCTTAAAGGAAATGGATGAGAAGATTAAAGAATATAAAAGTTATATTAACGATAAATGTCATGAAAAGACAATTTGCTCAATTAGTTTTTTTCCAAATAACTTCCGCTCGAGGTATCAGCTAGGAAGAAAAGCTACAAAGATGGTTGATGAAATAATAAGAGACGAGCTTTGGAAAACTTCTAAAATTGAGAATGTTTCATATCGTGAAAGTCCATCCACTAATGTTGTTTTTTCAAACACTGGTTATGAGAGCTTTGCATCAAGAACTAGAACTATGGAGATGATTATGAAAGCACTGGAAGACTCTACAGTTGATATGATTGGAGTTTATGGGCCTGGTGGTGTGGGTAAGACCACTTTAGTCCTAGAAATTGCTAAGAAAACTCGAGAAAAGAAGTTGTTCAAAACAGTGGTTATGGCAAATGTTACAAGAAATCCCGACACTAAAAAAATTCAAGGACAAATTGCTGATGTGTTAGGAATGAGATTGGAAGAGGAAAGTGAGATTGCAAGAGCAGATCATATTCGAAAGAGGTTAAAGAATGAAAAGGAGAATGTCCTTATTATACTTGATGATCTTTGGGATGGATTGGACTTGAATAAACTTGGGATTCCGTGTAATGATGATAATCTTGATGATGTAAGCCAAAATGAGGTCAATGACATATTTGATGGTGGCTACAATGATAACATATCTAATTTTGGTTACAATAAGACTAAACCAAAAAAGTTGCCAGAAGTTTATTTGAATAAGATGAAAAGGGAAAAATTATCTAGTAGTTACAAAGGAGGCAAAATTCTTCTTACATCTAGAAATAAACAAGTGTTGTGTAACCAAATGGATGTGCAATTGAGTTCAACTTTTTCTGTTGGAGTGCTTGAAGAAAAGGAGGCAGAGACTTTGCTTAAGAAAGTTGCTGATGTAAAAAATTCTGAATTTGATAGGAATGCTACTGAAATTGCTAAATGGAGTGCCGGATTTCCCATAGCATTAGTTTCCATAGGAAGGACACTAAAGCATAAAAGCTTATCCACATGGGATGATGTTTGTCAACAAATTAAAAGACAAAGTTTTACAGAAAAATGGGGATTCACTAACTTCTCTATAAAGTTAAGCTATGATTATCTAGAAAATGAGGAGCTCAAGTGTATTTTCTTACACTGTGCAAGAATGGGAAATGATGCTTTGATTATGGACTTGGTGAAATTCTGCATTGGTTTAAATTTGCTTCCAGGAGTCGACACTATTACAGAAGCAAGGAAGCGAGTAAAGGAGATGATACATGAGCTAGAAGAATCAAGTTTGTTGGTGAGAAGTTATTCTATTGATCGCTTCAACATGCATGACATTGTGAGAGATGTTGCTCTTTTAATATCATCTAAAGAAAAACATGTGTTCTTTATGAAAGATGCCATACTTGATGAGTGGCCTCATGAAGATGACGTTAAAAGGTACACTGCCATTTTTTTACTCTATTGTGACATCAATGAGCTTCCTGAGAGTATACATTGTCCTAGACTTGAAGTCTTGCATATTGACAATAAAAATGAATCTTTAGAAATACCAGATCACTTTTTTGAATCTATGATTAGATTGAGGGTGTTGGTTTTGACCAATGTAAATCTTTCTTGCTTACCCTCATCAATTAAATGCCTAAAAAAATTGAGAATGCTTTGTTTGGAGAGATGCACTTTAGAAAAGAACTTATCAATCATTGGTGAGTTAAAGAACTTACGAATTCTTAGTCTTTTAGGATCTAATATTGAAAATTTGCCTCCTGGATTTGGTCAATTGGATAAACTTCAGCTTTTTGACATAAGCAATTGCTTAAAACTGAGAGAAATTAGGTCCAATATCATACCAAGGATTAACACATTAGAGGAATTTTATACCAGAGATAGTCCGATACTATGGGCTGAGGAAAATATCAAAAGTGAAAATGCTAGTTTGTCTGAGTTGAGGCACTTGAATCAATTGCAAAATCTAGACATACGCATTCAAAGTTCTTCCCATTTTTTGCAATTGTTTTTTGACAATTTGAATAGTTACAAGATTGTCATTGGTGAGTTCGACTTTCTTAACTTGCTTAAAGTGGGAGAATTCAAAATTCCTGACAAGTACGAGGAGGTGAAATTTTTGGCATTGGACTTAAAAGAAGGTATTGATATTCATTCTGAAACATGGGTTAAAATGTTGTTCAAAAGTGTTGAATGTTTACTACTGGGAGAACTCAATGATGTTCAAGATATTTACTATGAATTAAATGTGGAAGGATTTCCAAATTTGAAACATTTATCCATTGTAAACAATTTTGGTATTAAGTATATTATCAACCCAGTGGATCAATTTCAACTTTTATTTGTTTTTCCCAAATTGGAGTCCATATGGCTTTACAAAATGGATACTTTGGAGAAAATATGTGGCAATTGGCTTGCAGAGACCTCTTTCCGCAGTTTAAAAGTCATCAAGATTAAAACATGTGTTAAATTGGTAAACCTTTTCCCATTTTCCATTGTTAGACTTCTCATTGCGCTTGAAACAATTGAAGTGTATGATTGTGATTCTTTCAAGGGGATAGTTTCAGAAGAAAGACAAACTCATACTGTCATTGATGACAAGATTGAGTTTCCCCAATTACGACTTCTAACGTTAAATTCTTTACCAATATTTACTTGTTTATATGTCATTGATAAGATGTTTGGTAGTCCACAATCATTGAAAGACCTGCAAGATATAAACAAGGATATTGTCACTGACGTTGAGAACAAGGTCACCAATTCTTGCCTTCCACTCTTCAATGAAAAGGTTTGTCATAATCTTATCATAATTACATATGTAATGTTTAATTTTTATGTTGTTATTCCTTTACAAAAATATAAACAATCATAATCATTTTAGCTTTATCATTTCTCTTAGGGAAACCATCTTTCAAATTCAAGTCTTATTGTTGTGACCATTTCTGCTCACACAGGTTTCGTTTCCCAAGTTAGAATGGTTGGAGTTATCCTCACTCAACATTAAAAAGATATGGAGTGATCAATTTGACCATTGTTTTCAAAATTTGCTCACATTGAATGTCATAAATTGTGGAAATTTAAAGTATTTACTATCATGCTCCATGGCCGGAAGTCTAGTGAATCTTCAAAGCCTCTTTGTAAGTAAATGTGAAGTGATGGAGGATATATTTCATTCAGAAGATGTAGAGGTGTGTGCACTCATTTAATATTGAGTTTGATTAATAGTATCTTGTTGTTATCGTATGAATTGTTTAGGTCTTTCAATTGCTCACCTATCAATCACTTTTTGTTATAACAGTATATTGATGTTTTTCCAAAGTTGAAGAAAATGGAGATCATCTGCATGGAGAAACTTGCCACCATTTGGAAATCCCATATTGGTTTGCATTCCTTTTGTAGTTTGGACTCTTTGATAATAAGAGAGTGCCACAAACTTGTTACAATTTTTCCAAGCTATATGGGGCAAAGATTTCAAAGTCTTCATAGTTTAATAATTACAAATTGTAACTTGGTAGAAAACATATTTGACTTTGCGAATATTCCACAAACTTGTGATCTAATTGAAACAAACTTGGATAACATAATTCTAGAAATGCTGCCAAATTTGGTGAATGTATGGAAGGATGACATTTGCAAAATACTAAAATATAATAACTTGAGGAGCATTAGAGTTTTCATGAGTCCAAATTTAAAATATATATTTCCACTTTCTGTTGCCCTTGATCTAGAAAAATTGGAAGTCCTTGAGGTACATATTTGTTGGGCAGTGAAAGAGATTATTGTTTGGGACAAACATTCGAGCGAAAATGTTATCAACTTTAAGTTCCCTCGTCTAAACACTCTATCATTGATGGACTTATATGGGTTGAGAAGTTTCTACTCAAGAACTCACACTTTAGAGTGGCCACAATTGAAGAAATTGGATATAGTTGATTGTAGCAGGTTGGAAGGGCTGACTTCAAAAATCACAAATTCACAAGTGCAACCAATTGTTTTAGCTACAAAAAAGGTACAACAATTTTGTTTAGATTCAAGCAACAAAAGTTCCTTTTAAAGCTTTTTGTATAGGAAATATAGAACATGACTTATTTAGATGAAAAATGTGAATTAACAACTCTTAAAGATGTGAGATTATGTTTTTTTTTTCTTATAGCAAAATAATACATCATTACATTTTAATGTATACTTTGATATTGACAAGTTTATTTACTTAGGTGATATACAACTTGGAGTATATGTCATTTAGCTTGAAAGAAGCAGAATGGTTACAGAAGTACATTGTTAATGTTCACATAATGCACAAACTAGAAGGACTTTCCTTGTATGGATTAAAGAATAATCAAATTCTATTTTGGTTTCTTCATAGACTTCCCAATTTGAAAAGGTTAAAATTGGGACTCAGTAACTTGAAAAGGATTTGGACTCCTCAAAGTCTTATTTCACGTGAAAAAATAGGTGTTGTTATGCAACTTAAAGAGTTGGAATTAAAATGCATTTGGCCTTTAGAAGAGATTGGATTTGAGCATAATGTGCTTCTTCAAAGGGTAGAATGCTTGATCATTCAACAATGTACAAAATTGAGAAATCTAGCGTCATCCCCGATATCTTTTAGTTACTTACGATATTTAGAAGTGACAAACTGTATGATGAGGAATTTAATGACAACCTCAATTGCAAAAACCTTGGTTCAACTCAACACGATGAAAGTAATTTCATGTCCAATGATTGTGGAAATTGTTGCAGATAATGTAGAGGAAAAAGTGGAAGAGATTGAGTTCAAGCAATTGAAGTCATTAGAATTGGTGTCTCTACAAAATCTCATAAGTTTCTCTAATGTCAAGAATTGTGACATAAAATTCCCACTACTAGAAAAATTAATAGTGAGTGAATGCTTTCAAATGACAAAATTTTGTGAATTGCAAAGGACTCCAAAACTACAAAAAATACATGTTGTAGTCGAAGAAAAAGAGAAATGGTATTGGGAAGGTGATTTGAATACAACTCTGCTGAAACATTTCAAGGTACACATTAAAATATCTAATTTTAATTTCATTGAAAATGTTTGCATCTAGTAATTATATCACCGCCAGAAACATATAATATGAAGCATGTACATATGTTAATTTAAGTATATTTATTTCCTAGTTTGATAGGTTAAGGTTTCTTCTTTGCATAGTCAAGTTTGATTGATATCCAAATATCTAGCATAATTTAGCATATAAATTGTTATCTTTATCGTACATCAAAATAAGGAGAAATAGTTACTAAAGGGGTATATTTAACATAAGGATTTCATTCAATCAAAGTATAAAGACCTTTCATATCATCATTCAATTATAGATTGCCATGCACTCCTGACATTTTTTTTTTACTAGGTTGCTCTTGAATATTTAAAGCATGTAAGACTTATTGATTATCCTGAGACGAAAGGTGTCCGGTACGGTAAACCTATTTTCCAAGACAACTTGTTTAATTGTTTACAGAAATTGGAAGTTGATGCAGCATTTAAAAGGGATATTTTGATTCCTCGTCACGTACTTCCTTACTTGAAGAACGTAAAAGAATTGCTTGTGCATGATTCTGATACCGTACATGTAATATTTGAAATTGATGAGACTGATGTCAAAACGAACGGAATGGTCTTTCGTTTGGAAAAACTTACTTTAACAAACTTGCCAAATTTGAAATGTGTGTGGAATGAAAATCCCAAAGAAATTGTTAACTTTCCCTATTTACAAGAAGTATATGTCAAGGGTTGTGGAAGCTTGGTAACACTGTTCTCTTTATCCCTTGCCAAAAATCTTGAGAAGCTTAAGAAACTTGAAGTACAAGAGTGTGAGAAATTGGTAGAAATAGTTGAAAAGGGAGATGCAATGAAACATGGAACAACGGTTATATTTATATTCCCTTGTTTGTCCATTCTAATTCTTTCCATTATGCCACTCTTGAGTTGTTTTTATCTCGGAAAACATCATCTAGAATGTCCCTTGTTAGATACATTATATATCAGTTATTGTCCTCAGTTGAAGCTATTCATATCAAACTTAGATGATGGTCAAAAAGGAGCTATAGAGGCTCCAATTAGCCCAGCACAACAACCTCTGTTCTCAATTGAAATATTGGTAATGAACCATTAACACTTTGACACCTTTGTGCTCTCTTTTCTTTCATTATATATTTTCCTTCTATAGCTTCTAACTAACAAGCAACTATATATTTTCTTTTGAATTTGTTTGGTCTATTGTTAGGCTTCTTCCAAATTGAAGAATCTTCAACTCAATGTGAAAAACATTATGTTGTTGAGTGATGCACAATTGCCACCAGACCTTCTTTACAAGTTAAAGGTTCTTTGGTTGTGCTTTGAGGATTATAACAATGAGAAAGGTACCTTGCCTTTTGATTTCTTTCACAGGGTACCCAATTTAGAACACTTTATTCTACAAACATGCTCTGGTGTGAAAGAGATATTTCCCGCTCAAAAGCCTCAAGTTCACGACACAATATTTAAAGGATTGAAACAATTATTCTTGAATGTGGTACCAGATTTAGATTGGGTAGGGTTAGAGCACACATGGGTACAACCATACTCTGAAAAGCTTGAACTATTACAGCTTTACCATTGTCGTCGAGTAGAAAAAATAGTTTATTGTGCAGTGTCTTTCATCAATCTTAAAGAGTTACAAGTGGTACACTGTGAAAGGATGGTGTACTTATTCACATTTTCAACACTCAAAACTTTGGTGAAACTTGAGACCCTAATTGTAGGGGAGTGTGAATCAATCAAAGAAATTGTAAAAAATGAAGATGAAGATGGTTGTGATGAGATAGTATTTGAACGACTCACATTGATTCAACTGAATTGCTTACCAAGACTAGTGAGCTTTTATTCAGGAAATGCCACTTTGCAATGCTCGTGTCTCAACAACGTGTTGGTAACTGAATGTCCCAATATGACAACATTCTCCCTAGGAATCATTAATGTGACAAGTTTTAAGAACATTCATACATCAATTGAGGATTCTGATTTACTCTTGGAGAATGATCTCAACACAGTAATCGAGAAGTCATTTCACACAAAGGTAAGAATGCATTCTCCATATTCAATTGTTATGTTTTTTTGTATCTGGCTAATTTAGTGACACAACCTTGTTATGCCAAAACTATAACATTTTTTCATTAAATTTTTTTTTGATATTATTAACAGTTAAAATCCATTAGTAATTCTTAGAATCTGTTTGTAAATCAATATTACCAACATTAGAAAATCCATCAATAAAGTCTTATAAAATTTACCAACGGAGTAAAAATTCTGCAAATAATTATCAACGAATCTGCTCATAAAATTCTTCAAGTGTTTGTAAAATCCTTCGATAATTACCACCTTTCTCGTCCCTTTGTTTGATTGGAAATTTCATTAACCAAATATCCCATTATGGCTTATCTGGTGACTGGTTATCTTCCATTATTTCTTAGATTCATCTTTATTTGTTTTTTTAGTCACAAACACTTCATAACCTTCTCTGTGTGGATATTAATTATATATATTTTATTATAAAAAAATTACTTATTATAAATATCCAAACTAACTTTAGACCACCACTAAATAAATTCTCAGGTAATTAAACAATAAAATAGTTTCTTTAATCTATAACAATATATAAAGAAGATTCTCTTTGTTGTGTTTATATGTTATAATACCAATTTTACTTTTTACAATATAATTATTTATTAAATTTTTAAAATTAATGGTTATTTTTACTTATTTTTTATAAAACTGTTTATCTTTTTTTTATTCATCAATAATTAATTTTTCTATTCATTTCACTTTATTTTTAATAAATATAAATTTATTTTATATATTAACTTAATAACATTACATTATTATCATCTACTAACATAACACACATACGCGATACGCTAATATAAATTAACGAGTTTTTCCTGGAAAATTAACGAGTTTCTTTAATGATACTAATTAAGAAGATATTTCCCTCTATTATCCTTTCCCTCACTGAACAAAAAGAGTAACTTGCATGAATCTTCTCAGAACCACCCTATATTGTGTATGCTCTTGTATTTTATTTTTTTTCTTTCTCACGATCTATTCGTGCTCAAATGTTATCTTCCTTCTTTTACGAGTGCTTGCACGAGAACCCCCTATAATGTCCTTTTATTTAAAATTTCATTTAAGTATGAGTAGGACATGAGTTTAATTAATTAAGGAATTTAACTTTCATTAAAAAATAGATAATTTAGGAATCTAAAAATCATTATTGAGACGCAATGTAGTTATTTTCACTATTTTTTATTAGTTCTATAATTCTTTGAATCTCTCTCATTATTAATTGAAGGTTTAATTATATTTCTATTTACTGGAATTTAGGATAATAGATTCTGACTCTTAATTTTCTTTAAATTAATTCTTTATATTTAATTCTACTTTCTGATATGTAGAGATATAATAGGTCTGCCCAAGAAGTAGCTAGATAAGTTTCTTTCACAAAATTAGTTCCTTGCAAATATATTCTACAAATTTATCCATAAGTACCTTATTTTAGTGTATTAGGTCCTTACCAAATCAGATAGAGATTTTCCAAAAACTAACCAAACCTACTTCCCAGTTCACACCTTCCTTCATTGGCTACCATATGGATCTTGTACAAATAAGGAGACAAAGATACCAATTAGATATGAAAAGAATGTTTTGTTGAATTTATGTGTTACCATGTCCAAACTTTAATATGTGCTAAATAAAATATCGCTTCCTTATCCAGAGTGCATTCTTAAAGATAATTTTATTTCTTATATTCCAAATCCAAACGGTTATTATCGGAATACACTTTCAAAATATACCTTTAGTTATGTTTTATTGTTGTTCTGCTCCTTTTTCAGTTTAAAGGTTTTGCACACATTATAAAAATAAATAATAATATAATAATAATAATGATAGAATATAATATAATATAAAATAAGGACTATTACAAAGGTGACCTAAGTAACTCGTTCAAATGATGTTACTTTTATATCTAAGCTCATTTTTATTTGAAAATGTAAAAGTGGGTGTAGAATTTAAGCTCATAATTTAACTGGACAATAGAAAGAAAAATGAGCTCTAATATGAAATAATTTAGATTTCACAATATGATCTCAGTTAAATACGGAGCCATGTGCTTGTATATTAACATCTCATTTTGTTTCCTTTTTCAGGATTTTTTTGACTATTCAAAGCGAATGATTCTAGATGATTATCTTGAGAGGACAGGAGTGCAACACAAAAATCCAGTTATTTCGATTAACTTCTTTGGCAGTTTTAAGAAATTGGAATTTGATGCAACATGCAAGAGAGTTATTGTAATTCCATCTCATATACTTCCTTACTTGAGGAACTTAGAAGAATTGAATGTGCATAGCTCCGATGTAGTGCAAGTAATATTTGACACTGATGAGACTGAGGTTGAGACAAGGGGAATAATCTTTGGTTTGAAAAAACTTACTTTAAAACACTTGTCAAATTTAAAATGCGTATGGAAGAAAAATCTCGAAGGAATTGTGAGCTTTTCCAATTTGGAAGAAGTGAATGTTGATGGTTGTGGAAGCCTAGTAACATTATTCCCTTTATCACTTGCCAAAAATCTTGGAAAGTTGTGGTCACTTGAATTAAAGAGGTGTGAGAAAATGGTAGAAATAGTTGGAAGGGAAGATAATGGAACAACAATAATGTTTGAATTCCCTCGTTTGTCATTTCTATATCTTAAAAACATGCCACTGTTGAGTTGCTTTTACCCTAGAAAACATTATCTAGAATGTCCCTTGTTAGGTTCGTTACTTGTGGAATGTTGTCCTAAGCTGAAGCTATTCACATCAGATTCTGATGACAGTCATAAAGATGAAGTTATAGAGGCTCCAATTAAGCCGCTACAACAACCTTTATTCTCGATTGAAAAGGTAATGAAGCATTAGAATTTAACCCTTTGTGTTTCCTTTTCTTTTCATTAACTAGCTCAACACATTGTCTTATGAATTTGTTTGACTTCAATTGCTAGGTTTCTCCCAAACTAATGGGATTGACACTGAATGAGGAAAACATTAAGCTTATGAGTGATGCACGTTGGCCACAAGACCTTTCTAAATTATTCATTCTTATACTGTCCTTTGAGGATGATAACAATGGGAAAGATAGTTTGCCTTTTGATTTCTTTCACAAGGTACCCAATTTATTTTATCTTACAGTACAGAAATGGTTTGGCATGAAGGAGATATTTCCCTCTCAAAAGCTTCAAGTTCACGACAATGTACTTGCTGGATTGAAACAATTATCTTTGTGGGAATTAAGTGAGTTAGAGTCTATAGGTTTAGAGCACACGTGGGTACAACCGTACTCCACAAAGCTTGAATGGTTAAAGCTTGGAACTTGCCCTCGGGTAGAAAAAATAGTTTCGTGTGCAGTGTCTTTCATCAATCTTAAAAAGTTGTCTGTGAAGCACTGTGAAAAGATGGAGTATTTATTCACATTCGCAACACTAAAAAGTTTGGTGAAACTTGAGACTCTAAGCATAAAGGAGTGTGAATCAATCAAAGAAATTGCAAAAGAGGAAGATGAAGATGGGTGTGATGAAATGGTATTTGGACGGCTAAGATCAATTAAGCTGAATTTCTTACCAAAGCTAATATGCTTTTATTCAGGAAATGCCACATTGCAATTTTCATATTTGAAAACTGTGATGGTAGCTAAATGCCCCAATATGAAAACTTTCTCTGAAGGAGTCACAAAAGTGCCAATATTTTTGGAGATTAAAACATCGAAGGATTCTGATTTAACCTTTCACGATGATCTCAACACAACTATCCAAAGGTTGTTTCGTGAACATATCTTGCTACAATGAATCCTTATATTATAGTTTTTCCTATGAACTCAGTTTTTCTCATATGTTCAGGTAATCTATCAGCCATGACAGTAATGAGTATATGAAGTTCTTCTTCCTGAGGCGTTTGGTAAGTACAAGACATCCATTCCTCAATGTCATGCATACTACAATTTTCACTTCCCTTTTAGGATATAAATGTTTATAGTGTTTGGTATTTTATTCAGCCTAATTTTCCTTTCTAATATTTATATACAACACTAGAAATTGAAATTAAAACTAATGGTTAAATATATAGAACAGAATAAGAACCATTAGTTGCATCCAACAATACTTTAGCCAAAATTAGAAAACTTTATGTTTCCCCTCACTGAGTCATATTTGATCACATTATGATCTTAGATGTCTTTCAAATTATGATCAATTTGTGGATGATTGATGATTGTAAGCATTCCTTTATTCATTTAATCCATTTCTTACAAAAACCATCCTTTCCATCATATCGAACAAGAACTCCAATGTAATTGAATCGTGCACTTTCTCATTTCCATCATTTTCCTCTATTTTCATCTATAGTTTCATTTGTAACCACCACACTATCAAGTAGCCTTCTACTCTCCAAGAATGCAAACTAGATAGGTCCACAACCTTATGTAGTACCTTTTTCATCCTTAGGGACAAAGTTTTAGATATGATCTTGTAGATGCAACCTACTAAGGAAATAGTCTTATACTCATCTACATGTTATGGGTTATCACATTTTGGTATAGGAGCTAAAAATGATGAATTGCATTCTACAGGCCATATTCTAGTAGAAAAGAAACAATTAATGTCATTTAGGATGTCTCCTTTAATTTTGTTGCATAATTTCTTCATAAAATTAAAGTTAAATCCATTTGAGCCCGAACTCTTATTACTTTCGTACTTCCATACAACTATCTTAACCTCCTCTTCTGAAAATTCTTTTGTCAACGGTTGATTATCTTCATCAGAAGTTCCACTGAATTCAACATTTCCAAGGCCTATAATGAATTGTATTTTCTCTTTTAATTTTTCTGCATAATAAGCCTTTATCCCTTTTTTCACCACCTCTAGGTCCTCACACAATTCACCATTTATGGTCACACCAATCATCTGGTTCTTTGCCTTTCTCCAATGAGTTGTCAAGTGAAAGAACCTTGCGATAAAATCACCTGACTCCAACCAATTAATTCTAGAGTTTTGTTTCACCACAGATTTTGTTGCTCATTTAGCAACCAATTACTATGAGGCTAGATATCGATCCATTCGAGCGACACTAGCACTCTATCTAGTTTACTTTTTGTCATTCCACCCGCTCTATATCAAGTACATTTTCTCCAAATAATTGGTAATTCAAACAATTGTATTGCCTCAATGTATCTCCTATATATTGTTCTTGTACACCCAATTAGTCTCACATCGCTTAGGAATCAAGGTTAAACACAGTTTAAATACTCCTTTTTCCTTTCACCTTCTGAGGCGCCTTTTAAAGACAAAATCGTGACGAAGCTCCACGCCACTCCAAAGCGGACAATATCTGAGAAACACGATCATTGTTCCTAACCATTATTGCCAGACAAATTTGGGTCGGATCGGAACAGTTCTCTTGTGGTTTAACCCTAACCCTTTTCATTCCTACACCACAATTTATTGTTATCACTTCTTCTGCACTTCATTATTTCCTTCCATATTTTCTTTTTTTCATTGTACACACAAGTTGAGTAAACGTTCACAAGGTATTTTTTCTCTCCCCAATTACCCTTTATGATTAGAAAGCTTTTGCTTATGCTATAGTTTTCCAATGTGAATAGATTTTTATGCCACATACAGATATTTCCTCATGTACCATTGTCTGGAATAGCATAAGCCCATTTTATATTATCACCCCACAAAGCATAACATTTTGCATCATTTATTATCTTTGTTTTGGTTTCTTGCAAACATACCTTAAATAAAATACTGATGTAAATATAGTATGTTTGTATTGCTTTAGTTCACTTGCATGGATAAACCCCATACTCAATGCTTGCAACCTACCCTTTCACTATTGCTTTACCTTGTGTTTGGACGAGGGATTTGAATAATTCCAAGAAATTGAAATACATAGTATTTACTTATAATTGAATTCACTTCATTTTTTAAATAGTTTGTTTGGATTGAGTAATTGAAATATCTTAGATTTCAATCTTCTTATTAGAATAAAGTAATTTAATTAATATTTTAAGGCAAACTCAACTCTATCCTTGAGCCCGACTTAGCTCAACTTTCAACACGAGCCAACTCGGCTTGAACTTCGAAATAAGCCAACTAGACTTTCCTCGACCTAGGCCAACTCAACTCAGTCTTTGCCCGAACCGACTCAACTCAACCTTTAGCTTAGGGCGACTCGACTTAACCTTTGACTCGAGCCATCTCGACTAGAAAATCCAAGCCAACTTGACTACCATTGGTTGGGCCAACCCCACTCAACCTTAACCCAGGCCGACTTGGGTTAACTTCGGCCCAAGCCAACTCAACTCGATTTCGGCTTCTGCCAACTCGCCTCAACTTCAGCTAGAATCGACTCCACTCGAAGACCAACTTGGCTCTACGTTCGACCCAGGTCGAATCGACTCGACAATCGACACGGACCTACTCGGTTCAACGTTCGTCCGTCCGGGCTAACTCGGCTCGACCTTTGTCCAGGTCAACACAGCTGAACTTTCGCTGAACCCAACTCGGCTCGACCTCCAAATGGGATGGCTTGACAAGACCCTCAATTCGGGTCGGCTCGGCTCGACCCTGCCCCGGGTGACTTGACTTGACCTCGGGTCAGCCTGCTCGACTCGACCCCGACCAGAGCTGACATGGTCCGACCCTAGCATAAGCTGACTTAGATTGACCCTAGTATAGGCCAACTAAACTTGGCCCTCAGTCCGCACCTATAATACTCGACTCTTGGCCTGCATCGACTCGATTCAACCCTTAATCCGGGCAAACTTAACTCACGAGGTAGAACAAGATCATCGTAAGAGCCAAGAGCACCAACAATACATTTGATGCAAAGAAAATACTTGGACACAGTTTTTGTGTCAAGCATTGTAGTGCAAAGCTCAGTGCATGATTATCCTGGTTTTAAACATTTTTTTTTTTAAATACTCATGAAGTTACTCCTAAATTTGATATAAATGAGCACAATTGATTAAACGAGATAAGATAGATGGAGAAAGAGTCTATTGAAGCCAAGACAAGAGAATATGATCTTGCTCCTCCGAACTACAATACTCTGGATTTTCATTTCATCGTGTGCAATCATCTTCGATGAGAAGACACGTCAAAATAACTAGATTCGTAGCAAAACATTGTAGTTTGTGTGCTTTAATCATCGAGTCAACTTGTTGGCTCCATAAGAGAAAATTGGAATCATTGACTTTCTCAAATATTGGATGAAATGAAGGAATGATGGAGAATACATGATTTTGAGAAGACTCCATTAATGAATCTTAATGGCTCCGCATACAATGTTAATATATGGATTTTAAGTCTAACACAACCTTAAAAAATCGATTTGTAAGGTAAGGTTTGTACACATTTATCTCCTACGATATGGAACTAGACATTAATATATAATTTGATAGCGTAACAAGTAGAATAATAAATCAAACAATTATCAAATTTCACGAGGATAGGCTTCAAGCCTTGGTTATGATACCATATTACAGAAGAATAACAAAAGAAAGAGTTTTGAAGAGAACATAACAAAACTTTGTTATATTGATTTGATGCATTACAATAAAAGATCACTCTCCTTTATATAGAGAAATGGAAACGTGTAAACATAGCAAACAATAGAGTGACAATTGTCCTCAATATGACGGTTGTCCTTTACACTAATAAAAGCATTATATTTAGTGATCAAAAATTTTTGATTGCTAATATGAAAATCTCACTAAAGGAAAAATGACTATAGGCAACAATAAAAAATCAAGGCTTAAAGCTAAATAATTTAGACAACAAATAAAAAATCAAGGCTTAAAGCTAAATAATTTAGACAACAAATTGATAACAAATTTGCGGTCGTTGCAAGGATAATGTGACCTACTATAGACAATAATTTTTTTCGTTTAGCCCACAAAATTGTAAAATGATTGCCTAGCATACAATAGTGAAAAAACAATTGCCTAATAAGATATGATGATAGACAACATTTTTCCAAGCCCATAATACAACTTTTTTTTGTTATTTATTCTTTTAAGTCACAATTATAAAAATGTGGTTATGTAAATTAGGATATTATTTTGAATTTTACAATATTTTTTTGAATTTCATTTATGCATTCCTGCTATCCTTTATTAAATGATATATTAATTAAAATAAATGTATCCTACTAAAATAATAGAAATAAAATAAAATTATTAAAATTAAAATTATTAATTAAAACATTTCTGACATATAATAGAATTTAAAGTTTGTAAATAATGTTGTCTACACTATAATTAAATATAATCACAAAACTAATTAAAAGTATTTTTCTTGTTTACATCTTAATCCTCCTTCATCTTAATCTCACGCTTCTTATTCTCACACAGAGTACACTTTTCACCGACATTGGTTTTGTAGTTTACAATGATGGTGGCATAATTTCCATCTTATTGGTTATATTATAGAAAATTTCCAATCCTGCATTGTTGTCTCCATTTTCTAGGGTTGATATTAACATAAAGAAGAAGAAGAGAGGTTGAATACAAACCAAGTTGCTGCTGATATGGATAGGTTAGCCTTTAGATCAATCATTTACATCCGAACAAATCTTAAGTTTTTTGAATTTGCTTTCAATATAGCTATACAATTCTGATAAATTGTTTCACTAGTTTTAATTACAGAAACCGGGAATAAAGCTCCTCCATCTTTTATATATATATATATATATATATATATATATATATATATATATATATATATATATATATATATATATATCTATATATATAT
>Ga0209589_1001505_pt1 | contig 38588 bp, 24 predicted proteins | sample CowpeawhiteBW_FD_187525 | JGI IMG/M metagenome (GOLD analysis project Ga0209589, IMG submission 187525) | Root nodule microbial communities of legume samples collected from California USA - Cow pea white BW (SPAdes) (version 2) | ecosystem: Host-associated > Plants > Roots > Nodule | place: USA...
ATATATATATATATATATATATATATTCCTCTAGTTTAATTCCATTTTATCATTCCAATTTTAACTGATAACCAATACTTACTCTCATCAAGTATAAACCACAACACTATTGAACTTTCCATTTACTCCCATGACAACTACACTTTCGCATTTAATCACACCATAAACTTAGACAACTCAAAAGAGTAACTCCAAATCCTAAGTTATGTTATGCAACCACTTATGCACAGTCTTAATTTAGATAAACATAATTTGTGCATTCTTTGTATTGTTTTCTCCAAAATCAATCAACCTAAGGATTATTCCATTACCTTACTTCATGCATTATTTATCCCTATAACACCTTATCTAATGTATCACAAGTCTATTTTTTTTCATAATTAATTTAACCCAACAAAATCTCAAGCCTGCACTGCACCTCACGCCCGCATAGTGTCAATTTCCACTACACTAGCGCCTGGCACCTGGAGGCAAGTAAAGTGCCGCAAGGCGGTGCATACCATTCTCCGTAAGACCTAGAATTTCTCTGCACTCACGAAACCACAATTTCCCCACTATTTGATCCAGTAATTTAGACATGTAATTTCATTCCCAATGAACCTTTCCACATGCACTCACATCTAATTTCATCATCCAATTACTAGTTTATTGTCGATAGGTTTTAGTTTCAGGTTTAATAATCATTATCAACCTTGATGAACCTAAAGGCTCCTAACATCATCCAATCATCAATATCACGACGCTAATAACCATTTTCAAGGCATTCATATATTCAAGGCATAATATATTCAAGGCATTCATCCATTAAGAAAACCTTAATAACCATTTTCTCCCAATCAGAATTGCCCTAGATCACATAAAAACCCAAAAACATGACAAAACCAAATGAGTCGCCTAGCGAGCATTCATCGCCGCTAGGCGGTTCTTGCCAAAACCTAGAACATTGGGTTCTCCCTTATGTGTCGCCTGACAGGTCTCCATCGTTGCCAGACGATTCATCCTCAAAAACCCAGAAACTACATAGAAGGTTTATGTCGCCTAACAAACAATCAACGCCGTCAGGCGATTTCTGGAAAATTCCAAAAACACGAACAAGAAATAGACATGAACATATAACAATTCATGCAATTATGAATTTATTGTAAATTCACAAAAAACATGGGTTCAACTCTCCTAACCTAGATTTCCTTGCTAAAATTGCATGCTTAGAGTACGTTCCTATTCCACAAGTGCCCTAGCTCGTGTCTTTTGTTCCCACATTTCTTTCCATCCTTCTTTCCTGCTGTTTTAGTACCTTACTACTGCCACACGAAAATTGTTCTTTCTCTTTCTCCACTAACCCTTTCTTTTCCACTTTTCAGCCATTAGTTTAATTAAATTAATAATAAACCGAAAATGTGGCTTAAAGGGGCGTTAATGGCCATAAAATCCCATTAACAGGTGGTTTTCTTGGTCCTACACATCTAGGATTATATTATCATGCAACATGGCCACGTAAATTTCTAAAATAATAAACCAATTAAATCAGCACAATAATGGCATACAAGGACTCAAACCCAACTCCTCTCACATAACCAAGTACTCTTAACTACATGAGCTAGTACTATTCCTTGTTATAACTCCTCGAATTAAATTTCATAAATATTTCATTACCCATATTTATTAAATAATTATTTTTTTAATTATTTAATTTTCTCAAGTGTTACTTCCCCCCGAAAATTGGACTTACCAAGAAATAGGTGCGTATAGGATTGTCTCATGACATCTTCCATTTCTCCTGGGTTACCTCGTCCCATAGGATTTTCACTGTCCTAATCTCCTTCCCTCTAAGCTGCTTGACTTAAGAATCCAAGATCCTCACTGGTCCAACTCCCACCGTCAGATCCTCTTGAACCTAGATATCATCCGCCTCCAACATATGAGTAGAACTTGCAATGTACTTTCTCAACTGTGACACATGGAAGACATTATAGAAGTTTGCCAAGTGCGGTGACAAAGTGATCTCATATGGCGTCATCCCAATGCTGGAGTGATAGTTACTGTTGTACGTGAACTGCACCAATGGAAGCATCTCACTCCCAATGCCATGATGATCCAATAAACACGTCCTAAACAAAACATCCAGAGATGGAATGGTTCCCTCAGATTGACCATGTATCTGATGATGATATGCTGAGCTCATTCTTAACTGAGTACCAAATGTCATCTATAGTGACTGTCAAAACCTTGACGTGAACCTTAGATCGCGGTCTGACACGATGCTCGTCGGTACCCTATACAACTTAACCACCTTCCTAACATACAACTTTGCCAATTTATCCATGGACGTCTTCTGATTAATCAGTAGAAAGTGCACACATTTAGTCAATCTGTCTATAATCACCCAGATTGAGTCATTGCCTTTTGTTGACCTCGGCACATGAGTAACAAAATTCATGAAAATGCTATCCCATTTCCATTGAGGAATATCAAGTGTCACTAGCATGCCCTTGGCCTTTGGTGTTCAATCTTCACTTTTTGGCACTCCAACATCTATCTTCATACTCGTCCACCAGAAGGATTCTTTCAGGTCTTTATACATCTTAGTCATACCTGGATGTATGCTAAGACGACTCTTATGCCCCTCCTCTAAAATCTTCTTTATCAATTCCTTGTTCCTAGGAGCACACACTCTATTTATTTAATTATTTAATTTTATTGAGTCTTAGAGTTGCTAGCTTTTATTCATGAGTCCTAATGGTAGTTTGTAGAGATCTTTATTTTCTACCTCTCATTACCATCAATTCACTCATATTAGATTTTGTGCATTTGTTTTGCATTCTGATTTGAATAGGTTTAGTATTTTGTGGTTGTCATGTGTTGGTCTGCTAATACCATAAGATTTTCATACATGTTTTCATGTAGTTTCGCATTGCATATGAAAATGAACCCAATGGACTTGGTTTTCTGTTGTAGATTATGTTCCAAATTTGTCTAGAGTTTCACGTGCACCTACATCTGCATCTATTAGTTGTTTATGATTGAGCATTCAACATTATTATTTGAAATTCATTGTTGCACCTCAAGTTCTCTTATGTGCTATTAAAATAAATGTTGTCACTAATTGCTACAATATGGTTTTATGCACATTTGAATTATCCTCCTACTACTAGATGCTAATTTAATGTTGTCACATATTTGCTTAAGGATGCCATTTGGATTCATGAATACCAAACAGTGGATGCCATTCTAGATGGTTTCAATAGTGCATAAATTCATTAATAAATATTGATTGTGCATTTGTCTTATATCCTATTTTTAATTTGTTGAGCATAAAGCATACTAGGATAACATTTAAACATTGTATGCTACTATTTTATACTAGTTTTTTGCTATCACAGCTTAGTTTAATGTTACAATTTAATTTCATGCATATTATTTTTTAGCCAGTTCCACCTGTTTTTTTAATATCTGTATCCATATTCCACCTAAAATTATGTGATTTAGGTGCTCATGCATGTCAGTTAAGTGTCATTTCTATTTTGGAAATTTCAAATGCATATTCATTGCAACTGGGTCTGTATATATCTTTGAAGATGTAAAACTAGTGGCCTTTTTTTTGGATATAACTGGGCATGCTCTGATTTTTTCTTGTCGTGTTTGTAGCTTGTGTTATCAAGGTCGTATTCAATCAAATAAAACAAATAAATTCAGTACTGAAGAGTTATCCTAAGGTCGTCTTATAATGACCAATATTTTTAATCAAAGGTTCCAAATGCAACACAAGGGAGTGGATTTGAAAAAATTCAGGGAATAACAAGTTCAATAAACAATGATTAAAAGGTATTGATTCTCTAATTTGAATGTAATTCCACGCATCACAGATTACTAGATTAAATACTTTGTCCAGTTAACTTTCATGAAACCAAAATTAATCCACTTAGCGAGAATTAACACGAGTTCATTATGCAATTAAGTAATATACGCATCATTTTAATTATGCCCATTGATTATTCATCTCTAAGGACATCTAGAAACAATAATCTAGAAATATTAAGCATTACTCAATTTAGTTTCAAATGCAAGAACAGAACTCTAACATTAAGCATGCCAAAAATTCGTACTCAACAATAAAGCACTGATTAAAATGATAAAGAGCAACATAAATAGTGAAAACATAAAGATTATCTTAAGATTTCATTACATTCTCATTAAAGAATCAATACTTAAAATTAGTTCTCCATGGGATTCGAATTACAACACAAACCATAATGGAAATGCATCATAGAAAGGGAGAAACTGCACTAGAAATGTAAATATTCAAACCAGAATGTGAAACCCTAAACTGGATGTTGTCCAAATTGAACCAAAACGTCAAAGTAGAGTGGCTGCTTTCAATGGCTCTTCAAAGCTCTCTAAAAATGCAAAAACTAAGTGTAGAAACGAGAAAATTGACCATGTTGTCATATTCCAGTGAATTTTGCTGTTGTTGTTGCCTTGTTTTTGTCACAACTAGTGCTTCTATGGTCAAATTTGAATGGAATTCTTGGACCTGTACATGTTCTGTTTTATGCATAAAATTGGTTCTGCATAAAAATGGTTATGCATTCATTTAAATCTTTGCATTTTATCATAGTCTTTAATGTGTGTGTGAAAGCTTGGCTAGTATTGTTTTATGTTCAAAGTGAGATTGAATTCTGCATAGATTTTATCATCATAAATGTGGAACTACAGTTACCACTCGTCTAGGATCACTTTCATTTCAATTAAAGTTTAATTCATCCTCCCATTAGCTTCCATGCATCATGCATTATGTATCATTTTTTGATTTGCATTAATCATCTAGCACCCATTTTGTCCTAATAAATCAGCACTACATCACACCATTAAGATTTCATGCATTATGCATTTTGCATTAGTCTTACACCTCTTAAGTAGTTTCAATCATGTACTTAAGTTAGTCTTAATTAAATTAATTCTACATTTTTTTAATTTTAATTATTTTCTTCTTCTATTGATTATTTTATTTTTGTTTTAGTAAAATTAAATTGCATAAACTAAACTTTACAACTTGTATACAATGTGAAGTTGAGCAAAGGAGTAAACCCTAACCCCTTTCGATACAAAATCATTCCATTTTTTTTCTCCATCACCAACTCCCCATCTTCACTGAACTCCTCATTACCATTCGCCATCTTCACTTCCATACTCATCATGATTTTCTTATAACAAATTTCATCCAACCATTCTACTCCATCTTCACTGACGCCTCTCACTACGACAAGATTGACAATCGACAACAATGATGGCAAGGATAAGATGCATCACTCTTAGAGCAACAATGGAGGGAGTTGTGATTTTGGTGACGAAGAAGGAAACCACTCCTATGCAAAGGAAGGAGTAGAAAGGTTGTGTCAGCGCCAACAATGACTCTAACAGTGGCGGCAGTGCCATCAACAACCACAATTACAAGCGCAGTGGCAACAATTGAGAGGTTTTTCGGAGTCACTACACCTCGGTTGCTTTTGTTTGGAATGAATGAAAAGGGGAAGAAGCTCTCACACGTGGGGAAGAAAATGAACACTACCATTGGCGATAATATTGTCGTCGACGATGGAAATTAATGTGATTGGTGGTTCATTCAATTAGTGAATACCTATTTTTGATCTTGGTTTTGTTCTAGATTCATGGCAGGTGAGTCTAAGAATGTTGTGTTCATAGGTGAGAAGAAGAAAGAACAATCTCAAGTTATAATACCGGTTGTGGCTTTGATCGATATAAAAGAAAGGAACTTTCTATATCAGTTATGGAACCAATATAAAAGTGTAAACTTTCTATACTACCTATAAACATGTATAGATTAAATGGTATAAGAAGGTTTTCTTGCATTAGTGAAAAAAACTAAAAAGTAGACGTAAGATTGGTTGAATTTCAACCAATATAAATTATTGTCTTTTTCTATATCTCTTTTTTTTTATATTGCTTTTAGACATTTCAAAATGAGCCAACCTGGCTCACACGGGTTGGCTCACCACGAGCGGGGTTGAAAATGAGTGAACCCAACCCGGCTCACTATATGGTGAGCCAGAAATTTTCTAACCCAGCTCAACCCACTATGGGTTAGTGGGTTAAGTGGGTTAACTCACCAACCCACATAAAAAAATTATTTATGTATTTATTTTTAAGTATTCATATATTTAAATAAATTTTTAAGCAATCCATGAGATGATCATCACAATAAAATCAAGAACCAATGTCTTCATCATGCTCACCACCAATATATGATGAATTATTTCCAAGAAAGTGTCTATATAGTTCAAGAAAACATGACTAATATTACACATTTTTTGTCATGCTATTCAACAAAATATAAATAAAAAAACTACACATCAAAGTTATAAGACAATTGATTGAGTAATTTACTATAAAAGTTATAGTTAAAGATTAAAGTATCAATGTATATAACTTAACAATCAAATTAATTAAACATTCAAACTATTCAAATATTATTGAGCAACATTCTAGCATTTAAAAATATGAAATTATAAACCTATATAATGAGGGTAGTATGTAATTATTAAAAAAATTAAAAAAAAATTGTAAGAAAAATGTTTGTGGGTTAAGTAGGTCAACACACCCTCAACACGGGTCGAACCCCTTTAACTCGTGGTGATGCATCCACCCCAAGGCTTATATCTTGGGCCAACACCTAGGCCCAAATCATGCTCAAGGCCCAATCTAGGCCACATGCTCCTAAAGATCCAAGCTCAATCAAAGGCCCAATAACAAGAGGCATGCTTAGAAGGATCCAAATGCGCTTGCCTCATGAGGATCAAGTTCATCATGGGCTTTATATGTTGTTCCCATGGGCTAAAGAAGATATATGAGAGCACAAATGATTGAAGCATTAGAATAGCTTTTATTTTAGGCGACATGTTAAGCCATGTTATAGAATAAAAATACTAAAGTACTTTGTTGTTTAGTTTCAAATTGGGCTAATGCAAGCCCCATTAAAATCACTTGCTTGAGAATGAGCTTGGAGGACAAGGCTTTGGAGCGCCTCTTGTATAAATTGGTGCATGCAAGGAGAGTGTGATTTGCCACATGACATTAGATCCCTTTCTCCTTTGCATTACACGACCCACCTTTGTGCTTATTCTCCAAGCTACATCTCCATTTCATTTCATGCTACATTTCTCACTTCATTTGGCCATCCATGATTCCTATAAATGAGGTCATTCTACTCTTGTATTTGGTTACTTTGGATTGGTAATAGACTAAGTGTTGAGAGTACTCCACCTATTGCGTCTAGAGTCACTTTGCTAGACTAATTTTTACCAAGAACTCCTCTAGCCTCCTTCCCTAGAATAAATTTCTCTTCTAGGTTTCCTCTCCATTTCACCTTCATTACTTCAAGAGCCTCCAAGCTTGAATCCACTCCTCCATTTCACTCCATTTCCGCTACAGCCATTGACCTTCTCCTCTTCATTTTCGTGCTACAAGGTCTATCATGTGGGTTAAGTGAGTCAGGTTGAATTCAACCCATTTTTGAAAAAACTGTATTTTGATACCCAAATTGGCTCACGGGTTGAAACTCATTTTGACATCTCTAATTGCTTTCTAATTCTTTCATCAATTAATTTTCAAGTTAAATGTATTCTAACTTTTAAATTAAAATTGTTCTATAGAAAGAAATTATTTTCGCAAAAAAAATTTAAAACCAATTCTCCCCTTTCTTGATTTCTTAATTTAACAAAACCATCCTTTCTTTTCAAACATTTTGACATTTTAAAGTCACTCCGTCAAAGTATGCTCTTCTATCAAATTGATGATAAGAGCATTATTAAAAAAGTACAAGAAATAATTAATAAATTGACACATAGTGGCTCAAAGTTAAGTTACTTCACTACAAAAAAAAATCATTTTTATTAGCAATTTTTTATTATCGGTTATAATTAACCGCCAGAATATTTACATTTTTGACGGGTTATTTTCACCGCTACAATTTTTCAAATTATTTATATCCTAAATTATTTCATTCTTTTGTTTGTTTGCAAATTCTTTGAAAGTTATTTTAGCACTGTTCCTTTTTTCCATAAGGGTCACAGGTTCATGGTTACCACTATAACTAATTTTTTTTTTTCGATTCTATGATTCTTGATTCTGCGATCCTTGATTCTGCGATTCTTGATTCCGCGATTCTTGATTGTACAGGTTAGAAAATTTTAATTTCATTGGTTTTCTTTCTACGTTGAATTTTCTTACGTCTTCTCTTATCCTGGGTGTGTTCAGGTGTTATGTGAAACTTGAATGTAAGATTTTCGAAAACTTGTCCAGGTAAATTTTTCATAATTTAAGTGAGATTTTATCTCTTCATGGTGAAACCTAAATCACCCATCCCCATTTCTATCACTGCTATTGACACCGTGTTTACATTTCTATGGTGCTGAATAGACAAGGTTAGATGTTCTTTCATTGCAATTTACATTAGAGTTTACTACTTGATAATATGTGATGTTATGGTTTCTGATCATGCCTGGGTCTCCTCACTTTTCAGATCAACTGTTAGATGCTGAAATATTACATTGTTACAATTTCTGGAAGAGTTGCCTCTGAAACCCCCAATTAACTGTGAGTTCAGTGGTTTACGAGGCGTAATAGTTAAAGAAACTGTACGTATACGTAAACCATGAATATCTCCATTTCATGAGGACATTTCATGAGGGCATTGGTTTTGATATTGAAAATGTTTTGCAATTTTTCTTAGGCAGAGCAGCATTTTCTTAAACACAATGATGCTGGTTCCTGGATACAAGATTCTGCTTTGATGCTATCAATGAGTAAAGAGGTTCCTTGGTATCTGGTGAGTATTTTGCCTCTGTTGAGTCTGTTCCTGTAATAAAGTTTTTTTTAACATTTGATTATTGTTATTATTTCTTATCAGACTGACGAGATATTTGTTTGTTAGAATAATCTTTAAATCTATTAAGTGAACATTCCTCTCCTCCTACCAATTATTAGAATTGATATATATATATATATATATATATATATATATATATATATATATATATATAAAATATATATATAAATGAAAACCAAATGCACTTGAAGTAAACATTTAAGATTACAGTTCCTCTGTCATTATATATTAGGATGATGGGAGTGATCGTGTGCATGTGGTTGGAGCTCGGGGTGCAATTAGTTTTGCATTACCTGTTGGAAGTAGGCATTTGAAGAGTCAGGTAGGTCACTTGTATGTGGAACATTGGATTATCTCCAAGGTCTAAAGGTGAGTCTTTTCATCCATCCAATCCTTTCTGCTGGTCCCTCCAAAAATAAAAGATAAATTGAAGAATTGAGTTGCTTATTTTTGTAAACTGACAAAATTGACATCGTGCTTTTAGATGCTTGGAGTCAAGAGAATTGAAAGGATACTTCCTCTTGGAACTTCCTTGACTATTTTTGGTGAGGTAATATAATTAATTTCAAGAACATAGCTACTTAATTTCTCAAGAGTCAAGAGTGGCATTTCATTATAATCAGTATAAGCAGTGCATATTATATATGTAATGGTAAAAGATATAGCAGGAGTAATACTTGACCTTCTACTTGTCGGAACAATCATTTCACTAAACATGTGTTTCAGTGATTCCAGAGCAATTTTTCTTTTAATACAAAGTACTAATTGGAATACATACCAATTTTTCTTCGGTTTGTTTCCAGAGCAATGAACTCTTTGCAATTTTCTTGGATGAAACAATGAAATACTCATGGGCAATGTTCAAGGAAAGAACAACTATATGATGCTTGAGTCTGAAGTTCATATCAAAAGTATTTCTCCAATTTTTGCAGCAGCAATAGCTAATAATATTCCTTCTTTTCTTTGTTAAATTTTCTGATAGAACAAAGATGAAGACTTGAAAGATGCACAAAGGAGAAAAATATCCCTTCTGATTCAAAAGGTATGTGTGCCTTTGATTTCTATTTTATTAGAATTTCAGCTATTATCTTAAAAAAAGTCTAATGTGATTTTCTTTTTCAAAAAAAAAAAAATCAAGGCTAAAATTGATAAGACGATGAAATTCTTGAGATTGGATGTGGATAGGGAAGTTTAGCCATTGAAGTTGTTAAACAAATAGGCTGCAAATACACTAGTATTACTTTGTCTAAGGAACCACTGAAACTTGTAGAACAAAGAGTCAAAGATGCTGGACTTTAGGTATCAACAAGCTCATTATTTTTCAATTCCATGAATTTACTTACAAAAGTATGATTGAATCTTTATAAATTCAGAATAAGCTAAAAGCAAATTCATGTTATTTTAATGTGGTGATTCTAGGACAGCATCAAATTTCTATTGTGTGACTATCGCCAATTGCCCAAGACATACAAATTTGACAGGATTATGTCATGGTTAGCTGTTTATAGTTTAACTTTGCAGACTTGATGCAATCTTTCCAACATTCACTTGTTAGTCTCTCTCATCATCCGATCACCACACACAAGAAGTAAGTTCCCACATTTCTCCTTCTAGATCAATCATTTACATCAACCTACCAAATGTAGCATCTGTTGTGCCTGGAATGTCTGTCACTATCCTGCAAAAAACAAAATTATTTTCTGTTAGATACCTAACAATCGCTACTTTACCTTATATCTTCTATGCAGTTTTGTTATGTTTGTTGTTCAGTCACCGAGATTTATTCACCCTTTAAAACTATTTTTGGTTTTAGGGTGGGTGGAGGAAAACGATGGTAGCTACAACACCTTACAACTTTTACAGAATATATACAAAGGTATGTATATGTATATGTATACATGTTTGTTACCTCTGTTGTTTGATTCAATGAAAGGAATGCATATGTCTTGCAAAATTTAAACTTCATCAAAAGACACACACATCTAACAAGAATGTCGAATGGATAACTGATTCATTACTTTCAAAGTGTTTTCATTTGAGTTGTTAAGGGTGGGTGGGTTTAATTTTAAACAAAGTTTATCTTTGTGTTAAGTATACCAGTGCAAGTGTTCTCTCAGATAAGGGTCCTGGCCTAGAGCATCAAGGTTTGTCATGATCTGCACCAAAAAAGGGTAGAAAGATATGGAAGGAGGTTCATGATTTAGTGTTCTTGCAAGCCGTGTTGAAGTAAGTTCTAACAGATAATTTTCCCTGCCTGTGTCTCTCTCCGAGTTTAAACAATTTACTGTGAAAGATGTTCCAAGTCCCATGTTATTAAACCATGAAAGAGTTTTTCAGGCTTGAATACCATAAATTTGTATTGGTATTTCCATTTCATTTGACGAATTGTGAGACAAGAATTTGGATTGGAAGAAGGTATTTTGCTGTGCTGCAATGGTGTAACTTATATTAACTTGATTATAAATCTAGTTTTACTTCATCTTATCAACAATTGGTGTAGGATACTAGGTTTAATAGCACCTTTTAACCTTTTTTCTTTCAATTTTAGTCCTTCATTATTTATTTATTTATTACATATCAACCATGAGGTGCCCTAACTTTTAGCATTCACATTATCTTGTCTAAACGTAAATAACTAATATAAACATTTTAGTATAATAAGCATCTCAAGTCAATTATTTAAGAATGTTATGGGAATTAAGACTTTTTTTTCTTGAACTATGTTCCTTCAACTCTTTTTTCTAGCTACATCTATTGCTGGCACCATTCTGATTTTGCATTCACGTTTTGATTTCTATTGCCACATGGTTAATGCATACTGCTTCTGCTCAATATACCACTGCTTCTGGATTTAATTCAATATACCACCGCACACTGCTGCCATTCAGACACACTCATATTGCATTGATGTTCACAATTCAAGTCTGATTTTAGCATATACACTGCTGCAGTAAATTCTGCTGCCTTTTTCCAATTTCATTTATCATTTTGCACCTATTACATCCTAACTTACATTCATTCACTCACTGATCCTGCAATTATATTTCAATTTCATCTTTAATCTGCAGTGAGTTTTTGCTGCTATTCTCACGGACCAGTTTTGCTGCACTTTGGAATCATCTGAAATCTAGACCAATATTTCTCAAGGTGAGTTTAAATGCTTTTAAATCTTGGTTGGTGAAAAGATTATTCTAACTCATTGTGTTGATTTCTCAAATATTCACAATCATTTCAGATTACCTATGGACATATTGGACAACATGCAACCAATTGAGGAGGCAGAAAACACAATTTAGAAGTTGATAACTCTATCTCACAGTACTGCTGTAAGCAAATTATAATTTTCTGTTAGAATACATGGTGCAGGCCTTTGACAAAAGAGAGAATTAGAGAAAGTAAAAGACTAAAAATGTAAATTGTAATGAATGAATGAAATGTTATACGATTAATCCATGAATATGTTACAGTATTTCCTACTTCTTCTGATGTGCTTAAAGTTTAGTTCTATTGAATTTTTATTTGCTTAAAGTTTAGTTCTATTGAATTTTTATTTGTTCCTTCTTTAAATAACTCCTTCTTTAATAGTTAGTTCCTCATTTGAAACTTACACAGATGAATTGTTTCATCATCCTACATTCCTTCCATTCGATATAAAAGTTTTGTGCATTGCATTCCATCCATTCAATATAAAAGTTTTTGTACATTAGTGGACCAGTGTTTTTCATCAGTGAATTTCTTGACATAAAAGTTTTTGGAATTTTAAAAAATTTAAAATGTATTTCATATAAATTTGACAGTTTTTAATTGTGAAACTATAATATATTTTATGGCGGTTTTTAACCGTAAAAAAATTATACATTTTGTGTATAATATATTTTGTAGCGGTTTTTAACCGCAAAACATGATACATTTTGTGACGGATTTTAACCTCAAAATATGATAAAATATTATAAAATGAAAGTAAATTTTGTAGTGATTTTTAACCGCTGATAAATTCTTTTTCTTTTTTGACAACAATACTAGCGGTTATTATTTTTTTGTCACATTGTTTTTGACATCCGTAATTTTGACGGTTTTCTAAACCGTCAAAAATTTTATTTGTGACAATTTTTAACCGTCAAAATTTGTAATTTTAACCGTTATAAATATCAATTTTTTTTGTAGTGCTTGTTTTTAAAAAAGTGGGATTACACACTAACATTTCAAATAATATAAACAAAATTATTGTAATAATCTAACAGAAAAAATAATATTTGTTAATTTTTATATTAAAGGAATAAAGTCATAAATGGTACCACTTTTTATATTATATAAGAAAATTATAATAAATAGAAATTCCAAAAAATTGTACCAAAGTAGAGTTCTTAAAATCTTCCGAAAAATGAAAGTACTATATTTTTACATATGTGTTGTTAAACAAGACTTATCCATCCTTCTCATTTTTTAATTCTTATCTATTTTTTTAATTTTTTTAATGAGCAAAGTATAAGTATTTATATATTTAAAAAAGTTGCACCTGATATGAAAGAACTGAGAATGATTACATTTTGATATCTTTCACCTTTTGGAATTTCAAAAGTTTATTTGTCAACCATGTCTCCATTGTGGTAGAGTGGAAATTAGAGGCTGAGCATTACTCAAGAATTTATTCAGGTTACTAAAGGGCCACATTAACATGATAACACTAATTTTAGGGAAACTAATGCTTTGAATACTGTGTTCAAAATGTCGAAAGCCAGCATTGTGAACTTCAGTATCCCAAACGAAAGCCTAAGCAGCACTTTTAGTTAAACAGAAAGCAACAGATACAGAAAAGACAGAGACATTATTTGTAAATTATTCTAAGCACAGACAAATCCAGAGGGAACCTTCTTCCCACAAGCATTAATGAGCAAAGTAACAGCAACAGGAACTTTGAGCTTGACAGATCCCAGCACATTGGCCTTAATAGCAGTGCACAAACACAGTGCCGCTTCAAGATCAGCCACACCTTTCACCACGCTGCAACACTTCTCGCTTGGTTTACTTCCAATTTCTTCTCTTACCAACCCTAACCAACTTCCACAAACACCAAACTTGAGCGTGTTGATGGGGCATTTCTGCGGTGCAGTGGAAGGTGGTGGGGTAGCGGATTTTGGAGGACAAGGGAGATTATCCCATGCAAAACAACCGATGAAAAACAAATTGAGCAGTATAAAAGTGCAAACAGCCTTTGAGTGGTTTGGATTCATTTTTTTCAAACGAAACTTCCATCATGAAAAGAGAGGGTACAAGTTAAAATGAAAAGATATCGCGGTTTCTAACCAGTTGGATTTCGCAGTGGATAGGCTGTGTTGAATTTGTGGCCAAGAGTGAACCGTGAATGGATAGTGATCTAGCTTTTTTTGTCACTTGTAGTTGGTTTTGGCATCAAATAGCATTGTTGAAACTTGGCTATAATTTACTCTTAGAAAGTCTAGACATATAGGATAACTTGCATTATTTACCAGTTAGATATTGTGCCATAAATAATAATTAAATAAATTAAAATGAATAATATAATGCAATATAATATATAAAATATAGTTTTATATTAGTCATTCGTTTAGGAGTTAAAATTAATGTAATTTAAGAAAATATAAAGTTGGGTTAGTGATAAAGTTCGAAGAGAGGGTGAGAGAGGTTGAATTCATTCTAACAACTATCTAGAATGAGCTTATATATACACTACAAAAATTATTAATTTTAATGAGGGTTCATTAGCGGAAGTTACAATAACCTCCGGTAATAGATGTATGTAATAGAGGTTTTTTAAACTTCTAGGAAGTTTTTGAGATTTAATAAAAACCCCAAGTAAATGTCGGAGGTTTTATATAAATCCTGGGTAAGTTAAAGAGTATAATCATAAAAATTCCTATACGTTTGAAAATCGTAATGAAGTAAAATTTCATTTCCCTTCCGCAATACCATCTCTATCAATCTCATTTTTTCTTTTTCCTTAGGCATAACATCGGAAATCGCGGATCTAATTTCTCAACCACACTTTTGCTTCGCCTAACCCTTATACACCCCAACCACGATTTAATCTTCTTCTTCTCCTCTATCACCTTCAAAATTTTCTATCACACTCCATCTCCGAAACACACGGCGACTCGCAAATCTCATGTGTCGCCTCCTTGCAGGTCGCTTGCATTGCATCTGGAAGTGCGGTATTGGCGAGAGTCAATTGACAATCGATCTTCTCCCTGAAGCTGCTTGTAGAGATGCTCTCAATAGAGCACAACCTTAACTCACTAGTCACCGCCTCGCTCTTCCTCTTCTCCGTCGTCCATGTCGATGGAGCTCTGAATCTGAACCTAACACACGACAGTTGAATCGATTCTTTTCGTTTCTTGAATCTTATTCTCCTGTAGCTACGAAGAAACTAAAGCATACTATTATTATTTTTTTAATTAATTTGATTTTTTTTTTTGCGTTTTGTTCGGTTTTGCAGCTTAGTTTGAAGTTCATAGATACTAAGCAGTTTCAGAAGCGAGTTTGAATTATTTTTTGTTGTTTTGTGAGACGGTTCATTTGCCAAATTTGCCTTTAATTTGTTTGTTTTGTTGTGTAATCAGGTTAGTTCTTGAAAAGCTGTCAAATACCACTAGTGCAGATTTGACATTTTACTTCGCCTTATAGGCCTCGGTTGTCGTTGAACCGAAGCCTACAAGGAGACGGTGGCATTTTTGCAATTTTCATCCAACTTTTGGCCCTGTTGCAACAGAACCGAAGCATATAAGACAGCGTCAATATTCAAATTTTCAAAAATGCCATCAGCATCAGGCTTTTGGCCTCGGGTCTTTAAAGACCGAAGCAATAATTGGGACTTTTGGCCTCGGTTTCAACAGAACCGAAGCATATAAGGTAGCATCGGTTTTCAAATTTTCAAAAATGCCATCAGCATCAGGCTTTTGGCCTCGGGTCTTTAAGGACCGAGGCAATAAATGGGCTTTTGGCCTCGATTATTAATTGAACTGAGGCCATAAGGGCTGTTAAAATTCCCAATTCGCGAGCCCTAGCTACTATTCATCGTCTCCCCCAACTCTCTTCTCTATGCGTGAATTTCTCCGCTCTACCACCACCACCACGCTCTGCCTCCATCGTCGACCAGCATCCTCCGTCAATAGTCGTGCGTCGTCGCCTCCATCGCGCTATCCAGGTTCACCGATTGCAAATCACCTCCCACCCGCGGTGGGAGGTGAGTTCGAAACTGCTTGGTTCATCTCATCATTAGTAGCCTTTGATGCGGTATTTACATTGGTATCACCCTTCTCCTTAGATTCTGATGAAGAAACACTTGGTGAATTCGAAACTAAGTGTTGAGCTTGCAGAACTTCCAATTGTTCTGGATCTAGTATCTGATCTTGCAGAGGAGGGTTTTCTGGCTTAACCTCTCCTTGTTGAATTTTGTGTTGTGTTTCAGTGGGAGCCATGGATGGAGGTGCACTGGGTGGTGTAGGAGGATACGCAAAGGGTGTGTGAAGTGGAGTACACAAAGGAAGTAGTCCATGGGAACCCCACCATACAGTTGCGACAGCAATGGTGGCTGCTGTAATAGCTGTCGCACTCGGAGGAGTGCACATGGGAGAATATGCGGAAGTTTCTACATTTACCATATGGCTTCGATTCTCGTGGACCCGAGGCAGAAAATGAATCTTATGGCTCTGGTTCATTTAGAACCGAGGCATAAAAGGGACTCTATGGTCTCGGGTAATAACCGAGGCCAAAAGGGGTACCTTTTGGCCTCACCTCAATTTGGTATAGGTAAATTGCTTTTGCTTTTAAACAAGATTATTATACATAATTGCATGTGAATCTGTTAGTGTGTGTGGGTATTTTGAAATTATTATATGCCAGTTTATAGTATGTTGAAAGTCCCACGAAGGTATATGTTGCATACATGAGATGAAACACAAATTGAATTTTAACGGAAACTTGAATTTTTTATTATGCATTTTATGTTATGACATAATTAACACAAGGATGTCCATTATTTGATCCTCTGTTGACCACTGGCTGTAATAGATCTATTTGTATCCACAGATATGATAACTACTATCTACTTTGTCTTTGTGTTTTGTTTCTCTAAAATGATAAATCACCATTGTTTATATATTTTATTCTAATTTCTTAAATAGTGGTTAACTATCTAATCAAACCTTTTTGTTAGGAATGCTGAAAGTTTGGAAAGATCTTCGGCCAGGAAAACAGTCTAATCCTTCAGGAGGAAGCATATCGTTGTGAAGTCTAAACAATTTGGTGAGCTGAAAGATCAAGTAATAGTGGAGCAGATTTTGCAGGTTGTTTTTATGCATCCAGAGCCTAGTATCCCTGTAAGTGCTGAAATTTAAGTTTTCCACTTCTACTTTGTGGCTATATTCTCTTACAACAATTTATATAGGCAACAAATCCCTTAAAATAATGGATATTTTTCTCAAAAGCAAGGACCTGAAGTTGTCACAGTGTCCGATCCAAGAATTCTTTTATACTTTGCACACAATTATTGGGATATGTATATGCCAATACCATTGACCTTAATAATAATATATCGTGATACTTCTATATTTATTTATTTATTTATGCATAATATATATATATATATATATATATATATATATATATATATATATATATATATATATATATATATATATATATAGAATTAATATTCCAACCACGTTCACTCACCAACCCTACATTCACCCACCTAGTTAATACGCATTTGATATTGCAAAACAAAATGACAAAGACTATAAAACTAATGGCCATGAAAGAAACTCCATCAACATGCACATGGGCTTGTTGCCTCCCTCATTTCTGAACCATATAAAAATTTAATACCTTCTTCATCCAGCTGAGACATTGATCATTTTGCAGGACACACACAAGTAATTAAAACATAAAATCAAACTAAATCATGTACCACCAATCTCTTCTGGGAATAAAGTATACATTAAAATTCAAGGTATTTAGCACACAACAATCATCATAGCATGGAAGGATCTAATAATAATAATAATAATAATAATAATAAGCAAGCCAGACTATATAGGTTAAGTTTCAGCAAACAAAATCACAAATGTTATGGTTGGAAGGATGAAAATGATAAAATTAAGGGAATTTGAAAAATAAGTAAAAACATCAACAAATATGAATTGCATTGCAGGGTAAAAAACACTGAAAGGGAATTTCAGTATCGTTACACAGGGTTCTAGAATGGTCAGTAAATATCAGGGATTTCAGAATTGTTGGTAAATACCAGGGGTTCCAGAACTGCCGGTAAATACTAGGGGTTCCAAAACCGTCGATAAATACCAGGGGTTCCAAAATTGCCAATAAATATCAGGGGTTCTAGAACCGCTGGTAAATACTACGGGTTTCAAAACTGTCGGTAAATACCAGAGGTTTCAAAACCGCCGGTAAGTGTTGTTTTACCAGGGGTTAGCCAAAACTGCTGGTAATATGTTAACGATGTTGGTTTTTCTAAGGGAAAAACAAACCGCGAGTAATGCTTTTAGTGGGGGTTAAAACCCCTGAAAATGCTAAAAATAACCCCTGTTAAAAATATTTTTTCTTGTAGTGATAGTTGTTCTTCTTATGAATTACATACATAAATTCTATATCATCTTATGACAAACCAAATGCACATGTTTCATTGAAGGTTTATATATATTACATCATTCATTATCCTCATATCCAAACAAAATTTAGCAATTGTTTTTAAATGTTTACTAGAACTATAAAAAATAATGCTCTTTTTTGCATCCTACACATACTTTGTATGAAACTCTATATCACTACAAGAAAAGCAAAAGAAAATGATGGAGGGCCTTGCACGGAAATAGAATGGAACAAGGTTGAAAGCCCTTAAGCTATGGTATGGTGTGGTGGAGATGAAGTTCTAGGAAGGAGAAACTATCCTAGAGGAAGGAGGCTAAAGGAGATCTAAGGAGATTCCTAGCTCTTAGGACTCTCAATAAGGAAAATGTGTGGAATGCTCTCAACATCAAGGCATTTACCATTCAAATTAAGAGTAACATTTACACAATGCATGAGAGCTCTCTTATATAACCTAAAGAGAAGGAAGAATTCAGGTAGGCTAAGTTTATTACATGTGTTGAATTCTTTCTAGATCTAGATCTAGATCTCCTTATTTGGTGGATAAAGTGCCATGTGACAAGTCACACCTTTCACATTTCAACATGTGCTTAATGTGTTAAGTGTGGCATGATTTTTAGACACCTATTCGGCCAAAGCTTGTTTAATGAGGTCGTGAGCCCAATTAAACAATGCTTTGGTGAATTTTTGATCCAATTATTCAATGCAAAAAAATATTTACAAAGGATGGCCCAATTACATTGACCGAATTTGCATATGCACTCAAATGTTCATCTACATTTTAATATCTTCCTTAGCCCATTTGAAAGGTAGCTTGATTCCATTGGGCCCTGAAGGATCTTGACCATCACTAGCATTTTGAATCTTCTTAAGCATTCCTCTAGTGATTGGGCTTTTATTTGGGCATGGGCCTTGTTTTGGTATTGAGCCTTGAAATGGGCTTGGGTCGGATTCATCAGAAAAGGTGTCACAACAAAACCTCTTAAAAGATGGAAAACCAACTCTTAGGGGTCTTTATGTGTCAGATTAGCATGGGAAATAAGCCTTATCTTTATACCAGGGTGGGTAATATATTGGAGCAAAGGGCTGATACAACCGTCTCATAAAATTGATAGTCAAGCCCTCTTTTCACTCCCCTGCATCCACATTTTAGTTTCAAAAAATTATTAGTAGTAGTGAGAGTGAGGGCTAAGCCCTTGCTAAAGTTTTATTTTTTTCAAAAGTAATATTAGTAGTAGTGAATGCAAAACTCTCTCTAAAGTTTTACTTTTAAAAAAACTTATTACATGGGTTCAGCCTTTACTTAAACTCTTTTTTTAAAAGTTGTTGTTTCTTATGGGCTTTAGCCCTTGCTACATATATAATTTATAATAATGTTGTGAGCACATATTTTGTTTTTTAAAATAATATTTCTACTAGGATGGGTTACACCCTCACTACACAATTAAATAAGTTAATTTTTAATATATGATTTATAGTAGCGTTCGTGAAGCTCTCACTTTAACAAGAATATTTTTTAGTGATATGATATGTAGCATGAGCTTAGCGCTCTCTTGCTATTAAGATTTAAATAAATTTATCGTGTAGTGTTGGCCAAGCCAACACTTATCATGTAAAAACTTGAAATGCTTTATTTGTTTACTATTAAAACCAAAATTCAGCAAAACTGATGCAACAAATCTATATATCAATTTCAAAGTCCAAATAAACTAATACCAATTAAATTTTATATCCAACTACAAGTCACATTTTGAAAGGCTAATAAACTACTAATATATTATTTGTCTGAATTTGAAATTGGAATAAAGGTGTGTTGACAAAGATTGATTAAAAGATTTTGATGATGATAAAGATGCTGAAGAAAACACTTGAAGATATTGAAGACAATATAGTTTATGTTTAAAGATTCTTATTGTAATAGCCTTAAACTTTTTCTAGTTATGTGCAAAATTGTTAGAACAACAGCCAGCTCGCAACTTCTTTGAGAGAAACTCATTTTTTTTTCGCAAAAATCAGTATGGTAATCGATTACCAACTTATAATAATCGATTACCAACTCAAAAAATTTTATTTTTCAAAACCCACTTAAGATAATCGATTACCACGAATGGTAATCAATTATCACTGTCAGTTATAACTTGGCTCTTGAAAAACGACTTGAAATAATCGATTACCATTTCTGGTAATCGATTACCACTAGTAGTAATAAAAATATTTGTTCAAATTTGTACATGAGATAATCGATTACCATTTTGGGTAATCGATTAACACTGCAAAACTTTGTTTTCGAAAATCATTGGAATAATCGATTATCTTAAATGGTGATCGATTATCCTTGGCAATTTCAGCTAAACTCTTCATTTCCAACTCAGCTTGCGAAAATATCTTTAAATAGAACTCACTTTCCAAACTTTAAACTACCTTTTTAAGATTCAGAGTTCTTGTTCTGTGACTGCAAAGTGTTACTCTGTGAGATTCTTAAAAATAGCTTTGAAAAGCCTAGTGTGAGTGAGTGATAACTTTTTCTAAGTAAAGTTCTTAGAAGATTGAGTGTTGTGCTGTTGCTAGGAAAGTTGGTCATCCCCTATCTGATTTAGGGAGAGCTTTTATTCATCTTTTGTGGTTGTTCAAGAGAGGTGTTTTCTAATCCTTACTCTTTTATAATCTATTGTAATATGATTATTATAGTGATTGAGTTAATCTCTTTGTTTAAGAGATTAACAACTGGACGTAGGGTCTTTTGATCTGAACCAATATAAATATCAATGTGCATCTTCCTCCCTTAACCTCTTTATTTATCTACACTTGGTTTTAAAGTAACTATTATTTTAAGTTAATCAATTAAATTTTGAGGAAAATTTTTAAAACCTGTCAAGACTTATAAAAATTCAATTCACCCCCCTCTTGGTTTTTGACCCTTGTTTAGTCATTCCGCTGCTCGATACCAACAAGGTGTAATGTCATTGTGTCCACACCTACATTTCATTTACATGAAATAACATAAAGAGGTTGTACTTGACAGTAGAACAACATAACATTTCATTTACATGAAATAATTGAAACAAGTGGATCATCATCCACTACAAAACAAAGGGATCCTCCACGGCAAAACAAGGGAATCCTCCACAACAAAACCTTGGAATCCTCCATTGCGAAATGACATTACGGTTCTTTCTTTATAAGGTTCAATAGTTGCAAAAATAATAGAAATAATTAGAATAAATACAAAAGACTAAATGTAAATAGTCATTGGTGAACTTTAAAATAAGAAATAATTTATCTTACCTTGATGGTGAACTTCAAAAAAGTGATTAGTCATTGGCGTTAGCATAGTAAGGGTGGACCTGACTCGTACCTAGTTGAAGTATCACAAAGATTTCGCTCCATCATCATTGCCATTTGTTGTTGCATCAAATTTAATGTTTCCTTGTGTGTACTTATGAATTTTTACATCACACTTAGCCTCACAAGCATATTCTTTTTCTTCCTTGACGTCTTGACAAAGTTGTTCATTCTCAATACCATAGTTAGTGTAGTCAGTGGTAGCATCTAATAAGGAGGGTTGAGTAAGGGATGACACTTCGTGCTAGATGATGGCAATAAAGTCTATAGTTCCATATATTCAACCTTTGCTCTTGCCCCTAGCAACATCCTTTAAAATCTTTGTTACCGAAGGAATTTGCTAAAGCTCAAAACTTGATCCTTCAAAAGTGTCTGCTTGGGTGGCCCTCAACCACTCATGGTACTTTTCCTAATAAATTAGTAGAAGTAACAAATGTTATCAATTAATATTAAAGAAGTAAGTAACTAAAGATAACAATAACTTACATAACTTTCACATGCATGACCATCTACCTAACTACCATTCTTTTTGGTATTAGTGGCAAGAATTAGTTCATCCGACTAATAACTCGACCATATTTACATTCTTCAAAAAAGTTGTATAGTTAAAAACAATTTATCTTGAAAAATTGAATCAAATAACACGAAATAAAGTGTAAATAATTTATGATTTGTACTTATTAGGCCTAATGCTATGTCCAAGTGAGATTTGCGGTCATTCAAACCCCTAGTTCTACTACAATACCAAGTCAGAATCCCAATATGTCAAAAATTCATCCAATGCTTCTTCTCCCATCCACAAACGTTTGACCTTCTTCACCTTTGCTTTTAACATTAAATCACATAGGCATTTTCGGACTTTTTACTCGTACACCTTTTTAATTTGCCATTCATCTTAAGACGCCCAAGTCACTCTAGCATGCCAAGAAACATCAAATTGAATGATAAATACTGGTAAAATTAGAATTGATTGAAATTAGTAATTATAGTCATGTTAAAATTAGTCAACTATCTAAGTTTGTCATCCTCCTTCATACGTCATAATGGTGGAAGGGGCCTCTGCATTATGCCCTAATTGTCTGCCCAATAGCCTGAGTTGCATCCAACTACAAAAAAAATAAAATAAAGCATATTGTTAGCCTCATAATGTATAGAGAGTCAACTAAGATATTGAAGACATTATGAGCTTACCCTTGTGATCAGCTAATCGAGAACCACTAAATCCAATACGTTGAACCATATGTTCCCCTTCAACATTATGAGGAATAAAACGGGTAGAAGGTTTAGACTCTAAAAATTTGCCCTTGATCAGTAGAAGAGGAGGGGGTGGATGAAGCAAGCATGGATGGATTTGGATGAACCACATGTTCCCTTACAACAATATGAGGAATAGAATGGGTAGAAGGTTTAAACTTTCTAAAAATTTGCCCCTAATTAGTAGATGAGGAAGGGGTGGATGAAGCAGGCATGGATGGATTTGGGATTGACGAAGAAGGAATGGATCAATGAGGAATGCACAATCACCTCTTTTAGAACACAATACATAGGCCTAAACTTAGCAGAGAGTCTTACTCCTTCAAATACTCCAAAATTACAATGTGTTTGACAAAATATATGTATACAAGAGAGACATACATGACTGTAGAAGGGTTTCTAAACAACACAACTACAATATAGGATATAATATGTGCAATATGGATATGTATGAAAACTCATAAATCATAACAAATAGATAATCATTGCAATTCAGATTAACATCATAATTCTTGGATATTATTAAAAGAAAAATAAACTAAAAATTGTTATTATTTTTGTGGAAACAATAACAGAATATTAGGGAACACAAATCACATCTTACCCCAATCACTGACTTCTCGGACTGGTTACTCCTTGGCTTGGACGTGCCTTCTTCTAATGTTGGCAGTTTGGACCCTTAAGGGGTTACCTGCAAAAAGGACTCTGACGATCAAGTCAACAAAGGCTCTCAAAAGTCAAATCTCATATAAGGGAATTAATGAAAGCGTACCTTTTAATTGTTGAGGTCCACGTGAATTTATAGAGTCATTAATTATATTTTTCCCTTTTTATTGCTTGGGCCTTCTTCGTTACATTGGTCCAATGTTCAGGCTCTAAATGGGCCTGAGCCAAGCCCAAAACCTATGTTAGTGAATCGAAATTAGAGGCCTCGCTGAACTTTTCTAAGTTTGGGGTTAACGGTTCTTCCTTATGCGTTATTCTTTGGAGTAGGCGGCCCGAGCATCCATGTGTGTTGTCTTGTTTAATTAACTATCTTTTTACAATTGAGCTAGACATAGGCGGTTTAGACCGGGTAGTTACCCAGGATCGTCTAGGTATAGTACAGTTATCAATATCACAAATGTTCCTAACATGTATTGTCAAATGAAGTAAAATTTGCAAAAGGAATTATTGAATATACTCAAAAGTGTTCCAAGTTTTGAAACCCCATTTGTATTCTTCACAACTACATTTTATCACTTTGCTTTCCACCCACATTGGTCAAGAATTACAACACAAACCTCTTTTATCCACAATAACCCTAATACAAACCTTTAACGCATTAACGCTTTACAATCTATTGTCGATCTCGCTCTGTCTTTCTGGTGGTTTTCTCTTTTTTCTTCTTTGTTGCCTTTTAGATTGTCTCCTTGCTCTTATCCTCTTATCATGTCTTTGGGGTTATAACATCATTTTTTGGGTCTCCTTCCAGAACATCTAAAATACTTAATCGAAAAAATTACTTATCTTTGTCTACATTAGTGGAACTTTGGTTCCTAGCAATGGTTTTCATGATCATCTAGAAGGAGATGGAAAGTTAATGCCATAGGATCAAATTAAACAATGGAAGAAAATTAGTTTTTAGCTTTGTGCACTACTTTGGCAATCGGTAGAGCCCAATATTTTGTGTACATGTCATTCTTTTTGGGAAAAAAGCCCAAAATATATTTGCAAATGATATTTAATGCCTCCATGATTAAGCGAATTGATTATCTTCTTTAAAGCAATATGACTATAACATGGTATCAAAGCCATTGTTAGAACCTATCCTACAAGGATTTGTTGTTTAATGGAGATATTGTTCCACCCATTATCGGGCCACTATCAGACCGTTACTTAATGTCTTGTTTATACCTCTGAGTGATGAGGTGTGTTGGAAGTCTCACATCGACTTGAGATAGGTCCAATTCATAATATATAAGTGAGTAAAAACATCACTCTACAATGGCTTTAATTCACCATCTTAATAGTTAAAAAAAAAGAAAAAACTCACCTTAGGATCTGAACACAGAGGCTTTTACGTTCTCTACATCCACGGAATGACAAACTCTAGCCCAAATGCAAAACCTTCAATGCACACTAAGTTTCTCAAACACTAAATACTTTTATAACAATGGCAACAAGTTGTAGTACAAACGCTTACCAAATTTGTGCTACTATGACCTTAGACCTTAGTAGCAGCAATGGACATGAAAGGTGGAAGCAGAACTTACCAAAATGAATGCAAAATGGAGGATAAAAGCCAAAGTTCTCGAAAATGGAAGATGGAAGTGAGTACTGAGAACGGAGGATGGAAACGCGAATGGAGGATGGATTCGAAAAAAGGAGGATACAAGGGCTAACTCTGATAATAGAACGCAACAAGAGTTTAGAATGAAAAACGAAAAGGAAAGTGAAAATAAAGGAGGCAACTTTACTTTTTTACTCGTTTACTTTTTGAACTTAATTTTTCAATAAAATGAAAGTGATTGTTTGTGTGCTACCTACCACTATTAGTAGTTTTTACATTTATTATTCGTTAAAGCCAAATTAAAAATGAAGAGGGAACTTTACCCTTTTAGTCGTTTACTCTCTATTTATAGAATCAAAGCATGCGTCACACACCACCTATTCATAAAATGCAAGCGTCGATTTATGCATCACAAGACATGTATTAATAATTTTTAGAATTATTATTCTGTAGCGTCGGTTACACCGATGATAATATTTAATTTTTAATACAAAATTAAGTTATAGTACTGTCGGTTTAACCCACACATAATATTTATTTTTAGTCCAAAATATTATTTATGTCCAATTTCATGTTGTTTAGATACACTCTTTTAGTTGTTTTTTATTATTTATATTATTTTCATTGTAGAGTGAGTCTATCCTACTCTCATGTCTTTACAATAAGCATTTATGTAGCTGACGATACACCTTTAATAACTTTTTTTATTCATTTTTTCAGTTTTTTGTCGGTTAAATCCACGTTGTAAGAGCATATCATATAGTCCTCCCCCATTTTTTTAATTTGATTAAATGATGATGTAAGTTATATTTTATTTTAAGAATTGTTAATGTAACATTAGAGTGGACTTAACCCAATTTAAAATATGTAACTATTTTACCTTTGTGTGAGCGTTGGATAGATTGTCTCTTATAGTGTTCCATATCTGACCCTCACTTTTTATGGAAGCTAATTTATCACATTCTTGTAGTGTATTGAAGAAAACATTTAACATTAATTTATCTTAATAAATGGTAAAAAAAATTGCTTAAAAGTATACACAAAATGTGAAAATAATATTATTATTTGATGGCTTCATAAATTAAAATAGATTAATTAATAATAGAAAACTATGTATTTTCACATAAAATTAGAAAACTAATTGTACCATATATGTTAAGTGGGCCATTACATAAACTACCTACGTTATTCTCTCTTAATTTATGAACTATTGAATTAGTTGGTGTATGCCCTTAAGAAGGTTGCAACAAATATGAAGGTGGATCAACCCATACAACTAAATTAAAAGGCAATAGTTCCTCCTCCAAGAATTTATCGAAACACTAAAACCTTCCTGATTAGATTCCAATTCTAGAACATCATCAATTCAAGCATAGCATCTAGCATATGGAAGTTACAACAGTCCAAAATAAAATAAAATTGAATGATAAAAGAAGTGAAGAAAAATCCATGTCATCATACATATTGCCAAGTATTTACTGCAATACTTCAAAAAAAAACCTATAGAAAAAAAAAACAATAAAAGCTTTCCAAGACTAAAGAATTAAATAATACCTAAATATCAACAATTAGTTTCCAAATACATGAGAAGTTTCTAAAAAAATAAGCATTTGCCCTTGCAACCTTAGATGCTTCCTACAGTTAGTTCAATGATGTTTCCTAAATATTCTAGAAATGAAGTCTTAATAAGAAACAACATAATACTTATTAAAAAAATTAAGAGAAAAACCTCTAATAACAAGGCCCCATCTATATGCTCTTAGATTGATGCAGTTTTTTTGCCAAACTAAGCAACATCAAAGCAAGTCCATATTGTGAAGACTCGCATTGTGGTGTGTAACACCTCTTTTAAGATGTCACGTGTACATTTTTAATTCACCAAAACTTCAAAAATAAAACTCTGGTACCATCTTATAAAATAGGAAACTTCACAAATATTTTATCTCGAAAATCATTTGCCAAAATCTAATTTAAAAAATCTACATTCTCCAAAATAAAGCCTCATTAAAATAAACCATCCAGATTAAGTCATCAACAAAAAACTCATTACGATTTCTTCCAAGTTCCAAACTCAAAAATAGTCAAACAATTACATCTTATTTTAAAAGAAAACATCATTTGCTTCCCAAAAGTTGTAAGACCCGAGAAATTTAAATAATTAAATAAATAATTATTTAATAAATGTGGGTAGTAGGAGCCCTTATGGCATTTAATGCGAATTGTTATGACATGGAAAAGTACTAGCTTAAGTGGTTGAGAGCACTTAGTTGTGTTGAGAGGACTTGAGTTCAAGTTCTATGTGTGCTAAATTGTGTCTTATTTTAATAAGTGCATTATTTTTAATGTTATGTTTGGATGTGATTAGTGATAATGTAATCCTAAAATTATATGAATGATCACAAAACATGAATTGGTTTTGCACTTACCTTATGATTGAATGGTTGTGGGTTCAAACCTTTGTAAGAATGAATTAAACTTTCTTTTTGCCAAATTTTCTTTTGGCAAGAATATGAAAGGGGAGAGAAACCCTAGCTGCAAGATAGGCAGCCTAGGGGGTTGGGGACGCAACCACTAATGGTGTTTGAATGGCCATTAACTCCACCTTCAAAGCCATTTTCTTTTTCATCTCATTAACAAGCATTAAGGCTTAGATAATGGTTTAATTAAGTTGGTTTTTGGAGAAGAAAGAGAGAAAAAGTGATGGAGCAAAAAGGGCACACGAATTTGGCAGTGAGGGAGAGAGTCTAAAGGTGATTTTGAGGGGAATTTAGCATAGCATGAAGTGCATTGAGAGAAGTCCAAGGCTGGACTAGTGGTGGCACAAGACAAGTCCTAATTCTTCCAAGTGAGCAAGAATTATCCAGGTTAGGGGAGCTAGAACCGAACCTTTTATTTTGTGTTGTTATTTGTATGAAATGTATGAGAATTTGAATGCATGTACTCTACTATTTCATGTATTTTCATGTTTTCTGTAATTTTTCCAGAAACTGCTTGGCGGGTGATAAATCACCGCCAGGCGACTCACCTTGTTTCTGGGTAATTGAGGGTTCTAGAGACAGAACCGCCAGACAACACATGTTGATGTACCCAGTTTTCTGGGTTTTATGAAGGGCCTAGCGGTGATGAATACCCGTCAGGCGATGCGAGCCACTTTTGGCTCGATTTTGATGTTTCTTAGGTTTTGGGAGTTTTCTGATCGAGGATAAATCGTGTTCTAATCTTTATGAATGATTAAACATCGTATTTCATTGGAAATTCATGGAATTGGGGTTTAACTAAGAAGAAAATTGCATGAAGATTATCTTAGGGTTGATGAATTGGGGATTTCAAAAATGACACAAATCTAAATGGAAAAATGTGAATGAATTCGGGAATGGGAAGTGTTATAGAATGAATTGTAATCCTAAAAGATGGAATCATATCTTATAGAGTCATAAATTGGTTGAACTTAGAGTTGTTGTGAATGGGTTGAGGTTCGCAGGTGCAAAGAAAAATGTTGGGGTTCCTAGAACAATAGGAACTGCCTAGTGGCACATTGGTTACCGCCAGGCACCATACCAATGATGCATGGTGCTCTGATTCACGAAAAATGTTGTTTTTCATATTTTTCGCGAAAGAGGAACCGCCCGACGTCAGTATTGTCCCGCCAGGCGCCACCTTCCTCACTTATGGGCGCTAGGTGCCACCATTTTTTCTGGTTTGCGCAGTTTTTGTAAAACTGCATTTCCCAGTTCATTAACTGTCCGATTTAGGTAAAATTTTAGAAGGTGATTCACAACATGTTATTCTTCACTTTGAATGGTGGAGATAAGAATTGGATGCCTGCAGAGGGAGATATACGTCACTCATGATTGGTTGTTTGAATTCCCTAATAGTATGATTACTAATGGATGATTAAGTGTGCTCAAGTGCTGGTATGACCTTTATTGGTGAATGTATATATATAAATATATAAATGTGTGATTGATGAGTATGTTTTTGGTAGTGCTTGCTGAGACATGTTGAATTTATGAACCTATATATGTTAGCTCGAATGTATGATGTTATAAGTGTATGAATAACTCCACTATTGATGATATCACTATGACCGAGTGTTGCACGACCATGACGGGTTTTGGGAAAGTATGGGAACATGATAATCATACTTTAAATGTAATAGAATTGCGAGGGCATGCAAAATAAGTATATAGGTTTGATTGTGTCTTATGTGGAGTATGTGAATTGTAAGCATGCAAAGGGTTGGGAAAATGAGAAGGGGAAATAAAGTGTGTGTTGGAATTGATTTAAGAGGTAAGTATATATGAATTATAAAAGAGAGGAATGTGTGCTTATACTTGAAAGATGCATGTGTTGTGATGTTGTAATATGGAATATATGAATGTATATGTTGATTTCTGGATGTTTGAGAATTTAATGGTTGAATTCTAGGAAATGAATTAGAGTACCTAAAACAAATAGTGTCACATTACTGGTGTAGCGCCTGGCGCTGTAGAGTGAACCGTCAAGCGATAGTAGGAAACATGGATGTCTTGTGAGTTGTGGCGCCCGACGGTGATGTGGAACCGCCAAGCGGTCTGCACTGCCATTTCGCTTAGCGACACTTAGGCTGCGCTAGGCGATGCTGTAGTGGCAAGGTGCGTTGTGAAATGTTTTTCATGACTTGTTGTGTTGGTCCTAGTCTAGGATATGCTTGATGTTGTCATGAGTGGGTAGGTTCATGACTGGTGATGAATACGTGATGATATGAGCGGGGAGGTTCATATCCTATTACTCACGTGTAAGGATACGAGCGAGGAAGGTTTGTATGTTTCGTGCTCACACATGAGAGATGCTGCGTGCGGGGAGGTACGTAGCTAGTGGATCACATGTGTTGGACTACGGGCGGGTAGGTCCGTAGCGTTGGACTATGAGCGGGGAGGTTCGTAGAGTTGGATAACGAGCGGGTAGGTTAGTGGAAACATGTAAATCCCTAAGACCAACTTGAGTACGTACCTTGTGTAGCGTAGTGTGCTTTACTTGTTTTCGTTATCATGCTATGATTTGAAACTTGGATTAGGGGATGTTGTGCCATGAGCGAGTAGGTTCATGGATGGTGGTGAACACGTGATGATATGAGGGGGGAAGTTCATATCCTATTACTCTCGTGTGGGAATATGAGTGAGGTAGGTTCGTATGTTTCGTGCTCACACTTGAGAGATGCTGCGTGCGGGGAGGTACGTAGATGGTGGATCGTGTGTGTTAAACTACGGGCGGGTAGGTCCTTAGAGCAGGACTACGACCGGGGAGGTTCATAGAGCAGGACTACGAGCGGGGAGGTTCGTAAAGGTAGAAACACGAACGGGCAAGTTCGTGTAAGCATCATAAACTCTGAATCCGAGGCTAACTAATTGTGTGTTGTGAAGGTTGAAAAGCCTTGGGGATTAAGGTTTTACTCAAAAATTAACTAGAATAAAATAGATGGGTGTATATTGACTTTTTTATTAACTTATATGTTAACTATTTTTATGAGCTCATCCTATCTACTTGTGTTTGGCGATGATTATGTAATGCGCTACACGGGAGCAAATGATGTTGTAGGTGGTGCTGATGAGACATAGCATCGGAGAGAGGGTTAGCTGGGGAGAGCTTTTACTGGAGTTTTATGATTATTGTTTTTATGAACTTTGTAAACAATGTTTTACTGATTTGTGAATTTGGATACTGTATTTGAGTTTCATAAATTATGGATTTTGGATAACTTCCGATTAATAATTATTTTAAAATTTCCCGCGCTTTTTGGGAAGCGAAGTATAATAAATGAGGTTTTCATCATATTTCTTAATTTTTATTACTTAAATTAGTAATATCCGAACAGGATGTTACAAAAGCTCCCAAAAATATTCCCAATGAGCTCTTCACAATTATGGTTCTCCAACTGCATCTACATCATCATCTACTCCCACACGAAACAAGTTATACGATCATCGCAGGTGGAAACTACAACCACAAACATGCAACGGTGAACTATACAAATAAAAAAAAACGCATAACAATATATATTCAACATAGAACTCAGTAGCATGATTACATAATATATGCAAAACTTCAACCAAGATAGCAACCCATCTCATGTTCCAAAACGACAACATGCAATCATGAACATATGACCACCAAGTAATATCAAATTGTATGACATTCTCCCATGACAAACCACTCTACCTTTCTTGTGCAACAACACCTCTTGGAATGGGCTTTTCCCTTGCTTTCCATAAACTTACAAGCAACAACTATACCTTCTCAACAAAGCCTTGGGTAAGAGCATTCTTGCTAAGAACAAATTTAACTTTCTTTTTTGCCAAAATTTCCTTTGGCATGGAGATGTGAAAAGGCAAAGGAACCCTAGCTGCCAAGAAGGGCAGTCAATGGGGCTGAAAAACACCTTGTTAATGATCATTGAATAGCCATTCAGTAGATTTTTTTATTTAATTTTCGTATTAGTGGAGTAAAGGGTAATTAAGGAGGTGTTAAATTAGAGAGAAGAGGGAATTAGAGGAGAGTGGAGTGCTGCATTTTCGTGTGGGCTTTGGGCAGAGGTTTTCCAGAGGATTTGTGCTGGTTGAAGAGAGAATGGAGACTGAAAGACGTGTTAGGGTGGAACCAAAGGCTAGGAGAGTTTTGGTTGAAGGACACACACACCAAATTCGAATTTGGAGCAAGGAACCCAAGTAAGAGGAGTTGTCTCTTGTGCGTTTATTCATTTTTGAATAATTATGCTTTGCCATTTACCTTTGCACGAAAATTCATCCCTTGTGACGTTGTTTTTCGTAGTTTCTGGGTTTTCGCCCAGAAATCGCCTGCGGGTATGAAGGTGCCACCAGGCGACACATCAGATTTTACCCAGTTTTCTTGGGTTCTGCTATGAACTGCCTGGCAGTGAGGAACTGCCGCAAGCGACGCGACGTAGTCTGTATTATTTTGTTGTGTTTTGGTGCAAGAGTCATTATGACTCCTAGAATTGGTTGGTATCTAACGTATTTGATGATTAATTATGTAAATTGTATGATTGAATTGCGTGACAAAGCTTTGTGGCAAGGATGCAAGGGTAATCATTGAATTACGATGGGGTTCAAGAGAAGTCAATTAGAAATTGATCCCGATGTCTGAGTGTTAATGTATCATACTAATAAATTATGCATTTATCAATATATGCGTATGTATTAAGCCTAGTGGAATGGTGAGACGAGTGGAGAGAGAGCTTAGAGATATATTTTTGCACAGATGGAGAATTGGGGAATTCCTAGGATTTGTTACATCGCTTGGCGGTGCATAATCTGCCGCCAGGCGATAGCTGGAAGTTTTCCAACTTAGTGTTCTGATGTTGCAAGGGCCGAGAGTGGAGTATGGGTCACTGTGATAAACTGAGTGGATGACAATATTAAACTTAGGCCGTGATAAGTTGGAATTGTCATAATGAAAAGGTGAGGAAAGTGTGTTTGTAGTATAAGTAGGTGAGAGTCGCTATGAACCTAATATTGAGAACATAATAAAGGATAATAGTAGTGGGCATTGAGATTTAGGGTGCTACACAAGATGGAGTTTCTGTTGGATATAGACTTATAACCTTCTAAAGATTTCAATCTAGTAAGGCAAAGTATCAATCACAAATTTGCGTAGTTTTGGAATGGAAAAGTAGTGAATGAAAGGCTTGGCATTATTTTAGTAGTGAAGTATTAGGTGATCTAAGTTTTAGTTACTGGATTGGTGGTCTTATTCCCTAAGATTGATGGAGATATTAGGCAATGATAGAATACTTGGTACAAACCAAAGGGAACTTATAATTGTAAAGATAGGCACTTCAACCATATCACTATGCAGATTACCAATAATTTGGCCTTGATTGATGTGTGAATATATGGACTTTTGGGAGTGATTTAGACTGCAAGTCGAACTATTTTGGGTGCTAAAACTAGTTGAGTTTCACTATTGATATAGCGCCTGGCGGCATATGTGTGTGCACCAGGCGATAGGACCAACGGGGGAGTCCCTACACCGCGCGGCGCCTGGCGGCAGAATTTGCTCCACCAAGCGATAGACTTGCAACAGTGGGTCTATGAGAGGCCTGGCGCCTAGCGGTGAGGAGGTCCCTCCAGGCGGTCTGCAAAAGCATTTCGCCTGGCGATGCTTAGGCTGCACCAAGCGATATTGTTGTAGGTATCGACTTGCGTGTGTTGTTTGTATGCATTGATGTGGACTTCAATCAAGAGATGTTGTGCCATGAATGGGTAGGTTCATGGATGGTGTGAACATGTGATGATATGAGCGGGGAGGTTCATCTCTAGTTACTCTCGTGTGGGGATATGAGCAGGTAGGTTCGTATGTTCCATGCTCACACTTGAGAGATGATGCATGCAGGGAGGTATGTAACTGGTGGATCACGTGTGTTGGACTATGGGCGAGTAGGTCCGTAGAGCAGGACTCCAAGCGGGGATGTTCGTAGAGTAGGACTACGAGCGAGGAGGTTCGTAGAGCAGGATTACGAGCGGGGAGGTTCGTAGAGGCAGGACCACGAGCAGGCATGTTCGTGTGAGCATCATCAATCCTGAATCTAAGGTTAACTATTGGTGTGAATTGAAGGTTGAAAAGCCTTGGGGTATTAAGGTCCTAGCTAAGAACTAACTAGGATGAGTCATATGGGTTATTGCTTTTATTCTATTGACTTGTATGTTATTTTATTTATAAGCTCACCTTTTCTGTTTGTGTTTGGCATTGATCGTGTGACTTGTTACACGGGAGCAGATGATATTACACGTGATGTTGTGGAAGCATAGCGACGGAGAGAGAGCTAGCTTGTGAGACTTTGAGTTAGGGATTTTATTATGTTTTTCACTATTTTGTTAGATTTTGGAACTTGTAATAACATTATTACTTAGTTTTGTTTAAATTATGGCGCATTGAATAATATTTCAAATTTTCTCGTGTTTGGGATTAATAAAATTATGACATTTGATTTTCTTATATTAATTATTTTTTTTAATCTAGTAATTTCCGGTAGGGACGTTACAAACCTCATCCAAAAAGACTTATGGCTAGAAGAAACCTTTTTAGCCTAACTCAACAAAGCCCTATGGGTAAAAGAACCATCATGGCTTTACGGTTATCAGAGAATTCATATATTCCCATCACATACACACATATGTGGTTATAACATCATCATATGATGAACCATCACTACATAATGTTGGCATTTCGCGTTGGCAAAAATGGGACACCAAAAGTGCAAAGTTGTCTATAATAGCAAGTAGAAAAGCCATTTTTCGTCAGCCAAATTTGGACACATAGTTACTTCTTGATTATCGTTAGCTTGCCTGACGCGAATGCATGAAAACTCATGAAAAAGAGAATTAGGGAAAAAAGTTTGTGTGTGTTCTGGAAAGTGAAAAAGTTTAACCCTGTTTAAGGTCCAGGACAACATTTTTTACGAAGGTTCTTGTATGAAATCGTCGTCATTTTATCCATCTCTCATTTTTTAAGACAATTCTTTATCTTAACTGTCGTGATCTACCTCTACACAACTTTATGAAGATGGTTCCTGGCTTAACCATCTTTAAAAAGTTATCCTTAGTTGCAAATTTTCCACCGTGTGTTTTCTTTCTACGTTGGCTTGAAAAAACATTGTTATTTGATGGCATAAAAAGGTCTTCTTGCACTAGTGCGAATTTACTGCTAGATAAAAATTTGTCGGTAATATGCAATTATAAAGAAAAATTAGCAATGAACATTGATATTTCATTTACCAATAGAAATTTATTTTAGTAAGTGAGTTGGGTAATTATGTACCAATGATCCGTTAGTAATATTCGTTGATAAGGTTTTTGTAGTTGTTTATCAATAAATGTAGGTTGTCGATGGAAGCATTTCCTTCCTTCTCCATTTCGCAAAGAAGTTGTCTTCCCAATTGAGAATTCCCTAAAATCCATAATTCCCAAGCTCCATTTCCTGAAATTTCAACTAAAATTCGTCTTTCCAAAGTTCTAATTTTTTAGACCTTCCTTCCCCATATCATATGGCCTTAAAAAACCCAAATTTGAGTGAGTTGGATCGTGTTGCAAGGAGTGATTAGAGGTAGCGCCGCTACTTGCCCTTCATTGGCCACATCAACTATCGTAGTAAGCTTACTCATTTGTTGAACTTATAGTTTAAATCTTTTAATTGCTCAATGGATTAGGTTTTTCACATTTGCATGATAAATCTTTTAAACTTCAATAGATTACCACCTACTGAAAGAGGACGTAAATCCCTTTGTTCATAAAGATTTCTCTATAGTGCCTTTAAACTTTACTCAATGTAACTCAAATTCGAGTGAGTTGGATCGGGTTGCAAGGAGTGATTAGAGGTGGCGTCGCTACTTGCCTTTCATTTGCCACATCAACTATCGTAGTAAGCTTACTCATTTGCTGAACTTATAGTTTAAATCTTTTAATTGCTCAATGGATTAGGTTTTTCACATTTGCATGATAAATCTTTTAATCTTCAATAGATTACCACCGACTAAAAGAGGACATAAATCCCTTTGTTCATAAAGATTTCTCTGTAGTGCCTCTAAACTTTACTCAATGTAACTCAAATTTGTATAACTCAATAACTCAATGCAAACTCTATTGAAGATTAAAAGATTTAAACTAGAATTTAATCTTTTCAGAATCTATTAGAGAAGGTGACATTGATCGGATTAGAGGTCAACAAGAGCCAAATTACTGCATTTATTTGGAAAAGAGGGGAAAACAATTTGCTATGAACATAATATACCTCTTAATACTTGCATCTCATAGTATTGGACCTATAACTTCAATTTCTCTCGAAAGTGAGTTAAAAAACATTGAGGGCATGAGTTTGTGCTTTGTTGATTTGAAAAAGAAATTTTAGTGTTTTAATTAGGTTCCAATTATATGTAGTTATCATTGGTTGTGTTCCACTATGGTTCATTTCTCTTTGTATGGTCATCAATATAGTTCATTTCTGCCTTATTATTCCTAGAACTCGTGATTTGAGTTCGTAGCAGTCAAGATTGAGTTATATTGAGGAAAAATGAGAAAGTTGACTAATATATAAGAAAAAATCACACTTGAATGGAATATTAAAAATAAGAAAGTTGAATAACATATAAAATAGGCCCATCTAATTCTCATAAAATTTTGAATTGGAGACCGTGTCATAATTCCTTCTATGAATTTGTTCTTGACTATTAACTTTTTAATGTTAGTACTTTTCACTAGGTAAAATAATCCTTTAAATAGTCTTCCTAAAATCGCTTTTCCATGGTGGAATCGACAATTCCTTTAGTTTTAAAGACAATTGGCAAGTCTATTCATTCATCACATCTTGTCCAAGTTGTGTAACTTTGAAGGAAACAAAAACAAAGAAGGTGTTCCCTAATTTTAGTTGCATACAACCTATTCTCTCATTCAAATAGATAGCACAAGGACATCTAAAATTGACTTCGTTGTTACTTCTACCTTCATTACGTTGCAAAAATTATATAAATTCTTCTACTCCTCTCTTATACTCAACAATAATGCATGATGAATTAATCAAATTTTGATCCATATGTATGTTTTGAAGTTGTATGAACAATTTCAGCATTATCTAAATCAATGATCCCAATTTTGCATTCAAAGGCAAAATCATATCCTAATCAAGAAGATCATGTTTACTTATTCATTGATACATATAAATTTTAAACAACATTTCTTAAATTTCAAAAAAAAAAAACTTTGCAAACATTATTTATTGGTCTTCAAGTTACTCAAAATGAAAGTAGTTATCAATCACAATCAAATATGCACCTGAATATCAATGCAAAAGAGGATTAACAAAAATTCATGATATATAAGACATGTATTAAAACATATATGACTAATAAACTATTAACAAGTGATTAATCATCTTAAATTGTTTAACCAAATAATTCAACATTCAATACATACATTATTAGTATTTCCTCCTATTATATTAGTTTAAAGAAATATATAAATTTCTCAAATTGGAGGTAGTACAACACTACAAGAAAATGTTTTATTAGTAACCAATTTTAGTGACCAAAAGTTGTTTGTCACTGTAATGACTAATTTGGATACCAATTTACAAAGTAAAAAATTATTGGTTACTAAAATAGTTACTTTTATGAATAAAATATTATAATTGGTCACTAAATTGGTTTTTAAAATTAGCTACCATGGTTTTGGCTACCAAAGGAAATTGGTCACTAAAAATTAGCTACCTAGGTTTTGGCTATTAAAATGACTTAGTTACTAAATTGGTCTCTAATTAATTAGTGAAAAATTCAGTGACCAATTATAATTTTTTATTTATAATAGTGACTATTTTAGTAACCAATAATTTTTAATTTTGTAGGTTGGTATCTAAATTTGTCACTATAGTGACTAACAACTTGTGGTCACTAAAATTGGTTATTAATCGAGTATTTTCTTATAGTAAAAATTCTAGTATTAAATCCTAAATGGGAAACTAAGGTTCATTTAGTGTTATATATATATATATATATATATATATATATATATATATATATATATATATATATATATATATATATATATTGTATTGCACCTAGGCGAACCAAGGAGACCACACGTCCAAGGCCGCCCATACATAACCCCACAAAATTGCTAAGTACACAACCAGTCAATCATAAACACATAGCAAGCCAGACCGACAACTTCAAAGTTTAAGGTGTAATAGGCCGATGACATTAAACTTAGAATTTTGCAAGCAATCAACAAACATTAACACAAGGCCTAGGCCCAGCCTAGCCCCATCTAGAGATCCAAGTATCAACCCAGTCCATAAAGGTTGCAACCACAATTAATGACTCTATAAATATACGTGGATCCCAGCAATTAAGAGGTACACTTTCATTAATCCTTTAATCAAATATTTGACTGTTTGAGAACCTTTTCGCTGACTTGATCGTTAGAGCCCTCTTCACGGGTAACCCCTTAAGGGTCCAAACCGTACACATCGACATATGGCATACGGAAACCAAGAAGAAGCCAACTCGAGAGGTTAAGGATTGAGGTAAGGTGATATTTGTGTCCCTAACATCTCTTATTTGTTTCCACAGGAACATAAATATATATATATATATATATATATATATATATATATATATATATATATATATAT
>Ga0209589_1001510_pt1 | contig 38542 bp, 24 predicted proteins | sample CowpeawhiteBW_FD_187525 | JGI IMG/M metagenome (GOLD analysis project Ga0209589, IMG submission 187525) | Root nodule microbial communities of legume samples collected from California USA - Cow pea white BW (SPAdes) (version 2) | ecosystem: Host-associated > Plants > Roots > Nodule | place: USA...
ATATATATAAATATATATATATATACTTTTTTTTCTCTAGTTTAATAACAAAAAAAAAAGAATTAAATTTGAAAAATTTTAAAATGTTAAAAAAATCTCATGGGTTGTAATTACAAATTATTATGTAATAAGAAAAAAAAACAGGTACGAAAATTCAGTTAATAGATCGTGGTGAAAATAAAAGTCTTATCCTCTTAAACAAGTGTCCAAAATTGTAATGTAAAATATTTTTACTTTTTATAGATATAATCATATTTGTTTTTAGAAAAAGTAGATATTGTTATTGGTTTAAGTTGTTCTTTATATTTTGTACGTATAAAAAATAAATAAAGTTCTATACATAATAAAATTTCATAAACAAGTGACTAAAAGGTGTTCATTTATTTTGAAAAATTAAAACTAAATTTCCCTTACAGGGTTTCACATTTAACTCATGAGGTCAAATATACTTTCATGTTGCAATATTAGTGTTACCTTTGACCCTTGTAGTGGTTGACAAAAAGAAGCACCATGGATGGATAGATAACGAAGAGAAAGCACTTACCCGTAATGGGACCGTGAGTGGATGCTCCGTTATCAACTTCTGTAACTATCACAATCATGAGTAATTAGAAGTTACCATTCATAGACTCTATCAATTCATCCAATTACTTATATTTTTACGAGTCATGCGTATGAAGAGTTTAATTTATATGTACTATTAGTAAAATTAACGTCATAGTTTAATCAGTGTTATTTATTAAAAGAAATATTATTCCTTATTTAACCTAATGAAAGTATTAATTATTCCTTCCGATAACTAATTAGTTATGACTTCAATCTCAATATCGTTTGTGTAAATGAAAACATATCTCGCTTTAATGTTTCACCATATTTTGGGAAATTGGTTTATGAACCATTAAACGAAAAGATATTTGAAGAAAAAAAATATATCATTGTATATTTATCAATTATGTTAATTAAATTTTAATTTAACCTTTTCACATTTCTTTACATAATGCATTTAACTATTAATTTATCACTAATTTATGATGAAAGTAGAAAGAGTATTGAAGGCCACACTGAACCCAAATCCATGGTTGGGTTGGGTTGGGTTAAGTTAGAGCGTAGAGTAGAAAAGAGTATCTGCCGTATGTATACGTAGATGTATATATTCATGAACTGGTATCGAAGCAATTACAAATTAAACACAAAATCAAACGGCTCCATTTCTCAACTTCTCTTCCTCTTTCTCCACTTTTCCTCACATTCTCTCATTTCTCTCTATAAACTCATTTTATTTTTGGATTATACACGATTTTTCTTTCTTTCTCTCACACCAGACAGGTATTACACTTTTCTCACTTCATTTATTTTCCCAACTGTAAATTAAATTCAACGAGGTTCTCTGTGTCGTTGTTGTTGGCGTCTGTTTTCTTGAGTTCCATGTTGCAAACCGATCTTTATTTTACTTCGCCCTAATTCGAATTGTGTGTTGTTTGGAGTCAACGACGCAAAAGAAACGCGTGTTTCTCAGCTTCCACGTGTGTTTGCAATTTCAATCTAAATCAGCACGCAACCGATTATTGTTTACTACATGGACCTCGTTTGGCTTTCGTTTCAATTTGCGTTGCACAAAGTGATGTTTCCATTGAGAAGCCTAGGGTTATGTGAATATACGGCTTTAATTTGTGTTGAACCTAGTTTTATTATGCTTAGTCCTCTTTGAAATGACAATCGTTGTAACTAAATTTGTGCGTTTTCTCTCATATTAAAGCAAGTTTAATTACTGATGGGTATATCTTTTAGACTTACAATTCTTCTTCAGTTTCAGTCTCTGGGAAGTCTTGGAAGCTATCTTGTTTGACTTAACCAGTTATCTTCTTCTTTTTTGTTCCATGGCAGGGATACACAATGATAGGATCTTTTATTACGAGGGTACTTGTGTATGTTCATGCTGTACTAAATCTCTGATCGTTTTTGTATGATGGGGGTTTTCTTTAATTTTCAAGATTTATTGAATTTGTATATTTCCATCTACTTGTTGATAGGATGGTTTTTGGCTATGCCTTCCCAGCCTATGAGTGCTATAAGGCAGTTGAAAAGAATAGACCAGAAATTGAACAGCTTCGCTTTTGGTGCCAGTACTGGTAGATTGCACATCCACCATGGCGTAAAACTTGTACAGAGCTATTGGTAAATGCAATATTGAATTCTTTTTGTACCCCTTGTGTTGCAGGATTTTGGTAGCTGTTTTGACAATATGTGAGCGGATTGGTGATACTTTTATTTCTTGGTAATGGATAGTATCTCTGAATGGATGCAGAGAATGCTATGTCTTTTCTGTAATTATAAAAGGAAAAAGTTTATTGTGCTATCTTATTAAATAAGCAGCTTATTTTTCTTGAAGGGTCCCAATGTACAGTGAAGCTAAGTTGGCATTTTTCATATACTTGTGGTACCCGAAAACTAAGGTATGAAATTAACTACTATGGTGGAGTCTGGTATTGCTCCATTAGTTGTTTCTCTTCAACTTGACGGTTGAATTTAATATCATTAACTGTTTTAGGGAACAACATATGTGTACGATTCTTTCTTTAGACCGTATGTTGCAAAACATGAACCAGAAATTGATCGCAGCTTATCGGAACTAAGGACAAGGGCAGGAGACATCGCAGTTTTGTATTGGCAAAAAGCTGCAAGCTATGGCCAGACTAGAGTATTTGACATTTTGCAGTATGTTGCTGCCCAATCAACAACTTCTACACGCCCTACTCAGGTAGTTGTTGAGCATATCTTGGCTTGTCTACTGTTATAATCGACGTGTGGCTAGCTATACTGAAATTTCTATGCACATAAATTTGAGCTTTTTCTATATCATCAGACTTGGTATCTGCTTGATTCTGCATATTCTGGAGAAAGCATTAGATAGTATTTTTGTCAACTTAAGAGAATTTTTCGGAAAAAAGTTACCTGAGAAATAAGCTTTCCAAATCGCAAACTTGATTTGCTATGCTTGCCCTTCATTCTGTTGTTGAATTCCAGGATGCACACACATATATTAACATGTGTTAGTACATAACTATATATAGATGTGCATGCCAGCACCAAATTCATCTAATGGAAGTTAATACGGTTATTATAGGAGGGAGATATAGTTTGCATGTGTCTTATTGATCAATTATCTCTAATTTGTGGAGTGTTATTTGATATTTGATTGATTAGCTCATATAAGAAAAAATAATCTCGCATATTATTTGAAAGCTTTTTTCAAAAAATAAGGGGTGAGAAAAGTGATTATTTTTCAAAAATAAGTTAATTATAGTTTTTCTTTGCTGTATCAAATGCCATCTCCATGGCCTTTCTCCCATTAAAATCTCTTCAATTTCACAGCAACCATCAACTGCGAGGGTGCGTCAACCCCCATCTAGTAATAGCCAACCAGCGGCTTCAACAGAACCACGAGCTGAAGATCCATCTTCTGCTTCTTACACATCAAGTCAGCTCCAGAAAGAAGTAACAGAGGAACCACAAGTGCCTAAAGCACCCTCCTCTACTGTAGCTGCAGGTTTAAAGAGTCAGAAGTCCAATTCTATGCCTGAAAATACCAACCAATCCGTACCTGCCGAGGAAGAGTCAATGGCACCTTCATCCTCTTCTGCAAATGAAGATGAGAACCCTCCCTTGGAAGATACCATAATGGAAGAAAGTATTAGGGTTACACGAGCTAGACTAAGAAAAAATCGATCAGCTGGAATCCGTTAGGACATCAATAGTTTCAACTTTTAGCCTCAAAAACAATGGTGGGTGTCCAATTGTACAATTTTATGTAAATCACTTGCCTCAGCTTCATTCCATCTATTGGTTTTTTTTTTTTTTTCTTTCTTACGAATAATTTTAATTTTTTTTACCAGATCTTATCATTCTTAACTCCTTGTTAGACCAAAAAAAGTATAAGTGCTCATTTTATTTCTCTAACATACTGACTATTTTTTTCCACTTTATATTCTATTTGTAAATATTAAAAACATAAAAAAGGTGATTTTAAATATATATTTATAAGAATATTCTTTTTATTTTTTAAATATCAAGAATAATATTTAGGAATGACATGGATCGAGTTATCTATGGATAATGCGTATCCAAAACTTGATTCGTAACAAAAGATTTACTCGTTATCTATCAAATACTTTTCTTAAAAATATTTACAGATATTTTAAAATTCGTGAATACTCATATATATTTATGAATATTTAAAAAATATATTTTATAAATTTTAAAATAAAATTTAAATAAAATTATAAAAAATATAAAATATGAATTAAATTTTAATTTAATTAAAATTTTACTTAAAAAACCATAAATTAAATTTTAATTTTAATCTTTTGTAGGTAATGGATATCTGTCCGCACAAATAATACAATACTTACTCGATTTATTTATAAACAAAAATTAAAATATTCACTATCTCCTGATACCAATTATATGTTACAAATTTTATCTGTGAATATTCACAAACATAGATATTTTTGTCATTCTTAATTTTATCTAAAGAAATAAACGTATAGTTTTATTAAAGATAAATTGTCTTATTTATAAATTTGATCACCAATTCGATTATTAAAAGAGTTGCAGCTATTGAGAACTGTAATAAAATTTATGAAATCAAAACTAACTTACTATCATTGCGCAAAGTATAGTGTGTGTACATTGACTATGTTGCATGTGATCCTTCCATATCGCACTTAGTGTTGTGAATTTCTATGCAATAATCAGCGAAAGAATCGTCAAATTTTTGGCGTGCCCCCAACGATGTGCCAACAATGGGCTCTTTCCAACGATGAATGTTCTAGTAAGGATATTTTTGTTGTTAATGTACTTAGGATTTCATGTATTGTTTCCAACATGATAGTGTAGTCCTTTCGTTAGGGACTGAGGATATTAGGTCTTTTGTTTTGGTGTCACATTCATTTTGTACAGCAATGATAAGATTTTAGAAATAGAATCACACTACAGTAGTCGGTAAAAGCCAAGGTTAACGAAGCATGTGTGATTTTTTTTTTTAAAATACGAAATAACCAATAAATACTTAAATTAATTTGTGAAAGATGAACGTGTAGTACAAGTTTTTTTGTTAAATGTTTTATGTAAATTAGTATTAAAATATGAATAAAAATAGTTGGTTGATAACAACTGAATTATTTACAAAAAAACTTAATTTTGTTTAAATTTCATTGGTGACTAATATGATTCAACATGTCTTAATAATTGTCACAGATATGTTAAAGAGAAAATTAGAGTTAGTATGCAATTAATTTTGAAGAAATCAATAAGAACTCTCTATTTACAAAATAAAAAAATAAAAGGTTAACTACATATTAATGTTAATTTTTCTTTAATAAAGAAATTTAATAATTATATTAAAAACCAAAGATGTATTTAATTTAACATTGATAGAACTCAAACAAAATTAATTTTTTTGTAATAAGATTATAATTTTTTTATTATATTGAAAAAACAGACATTTAGTATAATGAAAAAAACAGAAAAAACAAAAATCAAACAAAAGTATCCATTTTTACATAATTTTTGTGAATTTTTATTTGAGTGAATCAATTCCAAATAAGTTAAATCTAATATAGCAAATGCTAATCCTAACATTAAGTTTCTTATTGCGTTAATGCATAACTTAATGATGAATCGATATGAAAATGACACCATGGTCGTATTCTATTAATCTAAATAGTGAAATTATGTCAAATCTTTCTAATGATACTTTTAATTTAAAGATATTGACATTGAAATAACAAATTTCAATTATTCATTGCATCAATTTACAAAATTATAACCTCATGTTACTAAACTACCTCTCCTTCTCATAAACTCAAATCTGTATAAATTGATAGATAAAAGAAAAACTCATTTTCATTCTTGCGTAAACAATCAAATAGTCAAAACAGAAACAATGTAAAAGGAGTGAAAAAAAGGAAACGAAAAAGTTGAAGTTGACTGATGGAATAAGAAAAAATAGTAAAAATTTGTAGTTGATTTTATTAGTGTAACAGAATAATTTTTTTTTGTATATATTTAAAAAAATTGTAAAATAAATTTATAAAAACATTTTAAAATATAAATTAAAGTTAAAATACTTTCTAAAATACAAAGTAAAGTTAAAATGCTTTTTAAAATATAAATTAAAGTTAAACTAAATTTTAAATTAAATTAAAAAGTATTATAAAATCTTAATAAATAAAAAAAGTATATTTCAAATAAAAATATATTGAACAAATTAATTTAAAAATTTTGAAATTTAAATTAATGTTATTTTATTTAATTATTTTATTATAAAAAACATAAGTATTAATAATAATTATTATGTGTGTAGAGAGAGTATTAATTAGTTTAAACTTTCAATTACATAAGAATATATATTAAATTATAACATTAAAGTGACAACTGAACACATTATTATTTAATTAACAAATCAAGGTTTTAGATACCTAAATTTGAAGCTCTTAACTAAGAATTTTAAAAAGTTTTAACCAGACTGAAAGCCACAAAAGTGTTTTAAGTCAATTATGATATTAAAGCCTAAAGTAACTAGTGATACAAATTCTAGCAAAGTAATTTGATTTAATACAAGTTTTAAGTCAATTATGTATACAAAAAATATATCCAGCAATGTTTGACACCAATTACTTCTGGATTCCAGAGAAATTACTCAATATACCTGTTGCTTGTAGGAAGCAACGGTTAATAACGAGAATCAGGCGATGAAATTGTAATGAAATAGAGTTGCTAAAAAAAATTATGTGAATGAAAAAAAAAAAAAACTTATGAAGGATCACTCGGATGGGTAAATATCCTAAGGATAATTTCAAGAAATCTCTCACTCTTTGCGGTATAAATTTTAGATTTGAATCTATCAACTAATTAATGGAGATATATAATGATATTAGAAAAGAAATTCAACAAGAAATTAAGTCATAATAAAGAGCAACATTAATTGTCCGTCAACTTAGTTCTTTTTTGTGAGATATAAATACTTCTGAAAAAATATGCAATCTGTCCTAAAAAATTTCACAGATGATTTGCAACTTTATATTAGGAGTTAAATTTGAAACACTTGTATTTAGAAGTTATACCTCAACCTTATTCATTCATCAGTTACACGGTAGGAGGTAACAATTACCCTATTCAAAACAAAGAAGAGCCAAAGAAAGAAAGAAAAAGAGAGAGAGAGAGAGAGAGAGAGAGAGAGAGAGAGAGAGAGAAGAGAGCTGAAATTTACAGTTTGAAATGTACCTTTGTGTCATCTGGAATAATTTATGGTCTATCTCTAACTCATTAATCGTATCTGTTTGTGAAGCTTGGTCTGTAGAAAATCTCACTCCACTTACTGCATTAATAGTCTTGAAACTCATCTATCTGCATCATTGGCTCATTTTCTGAACAGAACAAAAAAAAAACTGAGAATTAGTTGACATGAGCTTTAAAACTGGTCGACTTTCATCCCCATGTAGGGCAAAAATCCAAGAATCAAATTCATATAGTAGGGCTTAGTTAGAAGATATTGGTACCCCACAGTTCTGTTAGCCTTACTCCAGGATCTGACTGAAACCAGTAGTCATCTTCCATCTGCAAATAAACACAATAACATGACATGTTTTTCCAGATTTTGGTATTTTACCACTCAGAGCTTCAAGTTATACATACTTCAAAATCAGTGGGAGTTATTTCTTGAATTCCAGATGCCTGTGATCCATGAAAATTGAAACTTTCAGAAGTATTTTTTTCATCGTCTTGTCTTTCTAATAATCCCACACCTCTATTTCTGCATTGCTCACTCTTCCATGATGGATCCATTAATTTCACCCGTTTGACACTATCATCCTCATACTTGCAGTCGTCCTTGCTTCAAGGGTTAAAAAGTTCAGCAGTAATTAGAAGACTCAAAATACAAAGGAAAAATGACCTTTAAACAAACAAAGCAAAGATTTAACAAAAGCAAACACAGAGAGAACTTAATAAAGAAACTTTTGGATGAAATGTTACAGAAGAGTAGTACCTCAAGAGGTACAAATATATTGGTCCCGTGGCGCTTCTAACAATCATTTTGTACTGCCTTTGCCGGAAAACTGATTCCTGCTCATTTGAGTGAGGAGTCAGAAAAACTCTGATACACCAAACATGTTTCAATACCCAAGTTAGTCGAAAGTAGATACCACCTCATCAGGATCAGGAACCTCGATGAAACTAGCTTTTGGAGCCTTGATTGCAATAATTTCTTGATTCTGTGAAAATAGTAGATAATAAGTAAAGTGGTCATAATGGTAAATTAAATAGATATATCTTCATAAAATGTAAGCGTTTAGAAAAAAAAAAAATGACCTGGAAGCATGGAAGATTAAGAATCTCTTCCTTGGTCAAAAAAAGGTACCTAATGATCAAGCAAGCATACTATCAGGTAAAGAAACCTAGAAATTGCAACTTAAACACAAGAGAAGTTATCAGAAATTCCTACTTCTGGGAGCTTTCACTTTCTTCTAGGTTTCTTAGAAGCTCCTGTTTTCTCCTGAGAAATTAAAATGGTAATTGTTTTAAAAAAATAGATCAACCATATGGAACTTCACACGATATCAGTTGCAAACAGACCTTATACAATCATCAAGTTCACATTCCCTGCCATATAGACTTTCAACTTCAGCCTGTATTGAATCAAATTGTCAGAGTTGGACCGAATCACTAGTACAATGCAGTATTGGCATATTTAGTTCAGGATAGAAGTGGCGAGACCAATACATTCGTTCCATAGTATGGGGTTTATACCCAATCTATATTTAAGTGATGGAATCATGTTACATTCAGATTTTGCCACGTCTAAGAAGCTTATTAAAATGCATCATATCATGTATTGTTTTGTAAGAGACACTAAAGTCATTCAGAAACATGTCACATAAGCTTAAGTTTCTACATAACACAGATACTCACGACAATTGATTCTCTTAGGATGCAATTATGTGACCTGAAAATTTTGCCTTGACCAGTTTAAGTTTAAAATTACTGCAATCAACTTGAATTTTATTTTGATCAATTTCTTCATCCTCTGCTGCTCTTAACCGTACAATTATTTTGATCAAAAGAGGCAAAGTAGGTTTTCATTTTTCACTTATATGATCTTATGTAAAAGCTGACAAAAAAGATGGTCGTGTGTAAAAAATTAAGTCATGTTTACAATTCAAAGCAACCATGCAAGCAGTCTAAAAGCAGGAGAACTGAACCGAGTCAACTAAAAAAATCCAAAACCTTTAGACTGTTAATTTGGTTTTCCAGTTCTCGTGGTCCAAGTCCATCACATCCCCTGCGCGTAAAACACAACATGTATCATATATATCAGAACTCTGATAAAGAAGCTTCAAAGTAACAAACAAATAATAATATTTACTTCCACTGTATATGATTCTTTGAAGTTTTCTCTATCAATCCTACTCCTTCGAGAACATTTGTAATGTCATAAATTCTCCTTTTCTGAACCTGTCAAAATTAGTTAGATATATTATAAAACAATTATAAAACCAGGAAGCAGAAGTGCATGTACTAATAGCACAAATAGGAAAATTTAAGTTAAAAGGACTGAAGCCCAGAATAAGCCTAACAAAGGAGCCCTCTGTGAACAAAACTATGAAAGTCATTTTCTATACCTCCAAGATCTCAGCGGTTTTGTTAAGATCCAGGGTGCCATCCTTAGCATCTTGGATCAAGCTAACAAATTTCTTTGTCAACAGTCCTGTCCAAGGCATATTATAAGCATTACAAAGAGAGTCACCTTAACAATTGAGTTAAAAAGGGCCAGTGGAGTAAGTGGAGTAATACTTTAATATACACATACCTAAGGAACTGTCATAACGACAGTTGTTAACCACAGTTGAATTCGGTGAATCTGAAAAGGAAAATGCACTAAACATAAACTTCAGCAAGATAATAGTTATAATAAAAAAGCAAGGAATGAAGAGTTTAACAGAATCATGATCTAAAAGAGTGTTACCAGCACTAGGTCGGTGAGTCCCAGATTTTGTGTTTCTAGAAAATTTTGATTTACCATTTTGCTTTCCTCTTTCGGTAGGCTGGGTTTGAACTGGAGGGGGGAGATAAACTGTTTTACTCATGTCCGGAGCTACTTCGAGATTACTTGTGTGACTGCTTTCATATCTTTGACTGGACTGCATAGGTAGTTGAATGCGAACATTAAAGTCATACAAAAACTACAAGTTCGAGGAAGCTTTTCAGCATAGTATTCTAATATCTAAAAGTTGAACAAAAACAAAATTCAATTATAGAGACATTTTTTTTTACTGTACACAGAACCTAGTTGAATCCGCAAGTTCAAAAAGTTGTTGGTAGCAAAAGTTAGATCAAGAAACTTATAATAAAACACTGAATTCCCTGAAAGCATTGGCTCATCTATAATAATCCAAAAAACAATTTTATTAAACTGTGTGCCGAAGAAGAAATCATATGACTAGGTGAATGTTAGATGTTGTTATGACTGAGATAAATGCATTGTATGACAAAGAAAACAGCACATAATTTGCATGATGAGATTGTGTTAGTTGGAATCAGCGGCATGATCTATCCATCCGATCATGAACAGAAAATGAAAAAACGGAAAGAAATCGAGAAGAGGAAACTCACAGGGAAATTGGAAAAAAGAGAATGGGGAAGGGGAGAAAAGTGAGAAGGGGAGTGCAATAGGTGGAATTTAAATTGAGATGGATGAGGAGGAGGAGCTTGGGATTGATGATGATCCTGGCCAGAAGTCGACATTAATGGAGAAGAGAAGAAAGGGTTTTGGTGAGAGAGAGAGAGCGGGAGTGAGAGTAACAGTGACACTGTTATATAACAACGGAAAATGGTGAAAAAGGGGTGAAAATGAGATTATGAAATTTGAAAAAAAAAAAAAATGCGTTGTTGAGTGAAGAGTGAGTGATGAGATATTGAGATGAGATGAGACCGAGTGGCCGCCAACGAAAAAAAGCGGTCAGTTGAGTTCGAATGCACACGCCACCCCGCCTTTTGTTTTCCTTCCGCTCCCCTTCTCTCTCCTATTTGGGCCTCTCTCTGTCCTAACTTTCCTTAATGGGCTTTTTCATGTCCATTTGCATCCTCAAGTTCGTCCCAGATCCATTGCACATGAAAAAAAATATTATTATATCAACTCATACTTCATATTTTACATAAACATATAAAAAAATATTGTTCTAATTACAAGAGACATTTTGCGGTAAATTAAAATTAAGTTTATCTCTAATTAGACATATATTTTATATATTTGAATTTCCATTTTTGTTTTTATTATATTTATAATAAGAATATAATACTTTTTAGAAAGTTTTTTCCAAATCGCTATTTTTTATTGTAATAAAAACTTAATTAGTTAAGTTAAATTTAATGAATTAAATCAATGTTCAAAAAATATGACAAAATTTCAAGAATCTTTATTATAAAATCTATTGGAATTTAATAAGTTATTAACTTCAGATATTCACTTCTTAAGATGTTAACATGTGTATTTGCTAGGGTGCACATGTTGAGTGGATGGTGTAAATAGTATATGGGTTTAGTCAATGAATGGTTCGGCTTTGGTTGGTTTGAGAAAAAGAAAAAATTCAACGGACCAACGGAAGAGAAATGGACTTTTATATGTTGGACATACAAATTAAGGATGAATATAGAAAATTAGGAGTATCACTAGGAGATATTATATTCTCAATTTAAAAGTTAAAAACTGCAAAACCTTTCCTCTTCCTTTTTTTAACATTCTTTTTGTAAATTATATTGTATACCCTATATTGAGATTTATCGTAAAATTAATTATTAAATTACAGTAATAAAATTATATAAAGAATAATAAAAGAATGAAAAGAAAATAAATATTGATTTTGAAAAAATAAGATTAGATTTCCGGTTAGAAAGTATAAATCCAAAAATTGGTGCAGGATGTGTTTTGTCACAGCTATCAATCAATTTATAGTGTAATATTTTCTCGTTATTAAATTTACTGTATTTTTTTTTCTTGAGCATTTAGTTTGATTTTTTATTTTATTTCATATATTACTTCTAATTTATAATTTCTTTCTTTCCGATATTAACAATATTTTTATGATAAAATTTAAATTTATTTTAAAATTTTAAAATTTATTTAAAATTATTATTATTATTATTATTATTGAAATTTTCCTTGTAGTTATCTTTGTTAAGAATTGAAATTTCTTTTATAAGTATAAAATTGGAAGAAGGTTTTGTTGATTTTGTGCCTAATAGAACTGATTTGATAAATGCAATTTGAACTAGATTTACTTTTTTTTTATATATTTGAATCTGATCTCTTAATTAAATTCAAAATAATAAATATTAATTACTTTAACTTTTTCAATTTGAAATTAATTTAGTGGTTATTTTTAAAATATCACTATTATTTTTAGAATCACGATGATAACTTTTAGATACACAAAGAAAATCAGTTGGAGTGAATGTGAATATTTATTTTACCGAAAACTATGAATTAGACAAGATTGTTATGACATCAAAAAAAGTATATGTTTTTTATGCAGAAATGACCTCATCTCATCCTAAATCTGTTATTTTTAGGCAAAACAAGTACAAAACACAATGATTAATGTCTCAAGAATTAATCATCATTACCCCAAACCTTCACAATAATCATAAAATTCATCAGACACAATGTTCAACTATTCTCATTCATTCATAATCATCACCACGTTTTACATTCTTTATCCCTCATAAACTAATTATATAATGGAATATTGTTAGTATTATATGTATGTTCATGAACTTAACGATATTCACTGAATTTTTATGCGATATTGATTTCAGAAGATGTAGCAAAATCATACAGCCAAAAAAGCAATTGCCTACTTTTCACCAAATGCAGCTAACTTTCTAGATATTAGAAAAAAAAAATTAATGAAATTTAACAACTGATTATGTGATTAATCAAAAATCATAAAATTAACATACAATGATTTCTTCGCAAAGCTTATAAAAACGGTTTCTTAAATAAACTTGTATAACATACAGTGACACAGGTTAATTTGCCTCAACTCAGAGAATTTAGGTGACTTTATTTGGATCATTATTGACGTAATCGTGGTTATTTTATTCAACTTAAAATGATAATATCCATTGTTTCTCTTTAAACGTGTCAAAAAGAAGGCCAATGATTATATTCTTAGCTTCTAATCTATGCCAATTGGTAAGAAATCATATGTTCTTAGGAATCATATTGATGGATTAATTACTTCAACATAAACGAATATCAATAATACGTGGGATGAGGTCATTATAATGTGCTATTAGTATGATTTGTTGAAGGAAAATCTTAAAGGAAAGAGAAGGTTTTTCTTAAATTTTATTTTTCACAGGGAAAGGAAAAGAAATAATCAGAGAAGTAAAAAAAAAAAACTTATTAATTTTAACAAATTCAGAGAGAATGTGTAAAAAAACAAGATTTATAAATATTATTGTCCATTAATTAAACCGCCGAAAAATCAACATTTTATTTTTACTTCACTTACAATTTTTTTATATTTGCAAAAGTTTTATATATATATATATATATATATATATATATATATATATATGTGTGTGTGTGTGTGTGTATTTGTGTTTTTAGTAAGTCGTATTTAATTTACTAATTAATTTTATTCATGGATTTACTAATTAGTTCAAAAGTATATACACAATGAAATTTCATTAATCAACTATATTTTGACGTACAATATGCTTTTCAAAATATAAACAAAGTTTCCAAATAAGATTGCATGTTTATAAATATTCAATAAATTTATTCACAAAACTCAGGAACTATGTTTCAAGCATATTTGTTGCAATTTTTTTTAGCATTCATTCTCAGAAAAAAAAAAAAAAAGTAGATCAATTTTTAAGGCAGGTGCTTCAAATCACGAAACAACTTGAAAAATGATTTAAGTTGGATTGAGATTCAATCTTTCAACTCCAACACTATGATGGTCAAGAGATAAGTTGCAATGAGTTGGCTTCTCAGGTTGATTTTGTTTTTAGATGCTTTGATTGATTGTTTTTTTTTTATGTTATTGGTGGAAAGTATTTGGTGACTGGTTGAAACCTTGATTAAGAAATTAATTTAATTTCACTTGAATTCATAATTTGTTTTTGGGGATGGATTATTTTTATTAACTGCTATTTTATCAGACAAGAATATTATATATATATATATATATATATATATATATATATATATATATTTAATCTCAATTCTGGTACCATTTGTCAGGTTTTACAGAGGAGATTTTATTGGGGAGATACAACACACCAATGAGATATGAGCCTAACCACATAAGACACTGACACCACTCTCAACCCAAAATCTTAAGACAATGGGTTCATGGACTTTGATTCTTATATGGTGCTCTACTTTTTCAATTCTGGTTAATGTGAGACTTAGACTGATACTTGGATTCTTAACTATTCTTGGTATAATTTGACGGTGAAAGCAGAAACTTTTGCAGGATTGATGAATGTAGGTATAAAAGAAAAATCCAGAAAGAAGGAATTAGGTAAAAATGAGTTGCTTTAACGTTGGACATGTTGGATGGGTTCCACAAATGTTACAAATGATTGTTGTTAGAGATCCGTCAAGGTTTTATATTTGAGGCAGAGTGGACCGATCATCATTCTTCCCCTTTTAAAATAAACTTACCCGCTAAACAACAAATCATCAAATTTTAATCTTACATTCAGATGTTAATCCAACATAATCAACCCAAGAAACCAAATTCAGAGGACATCGAAGGCCACGCAAATCATTTGGCCACATGGTGGGAATCAATATTTTTTTGCCTCACACTATGGAATATAATCTCAACCTTTAAATGCTCAACAAAAACCTTAAAACTATAAGGTGGTGGTGTCATTGTGTGAAAGGGAGAGAAAAATGCAGAAGAACAACGACGTTAGAGGAACAGAGAATTTTGTTGTTATTCAAATAAGAGGAGCAACTGAAGAAGCGTCGTTTGAAGAAACACCTCAACCTCCTCCTCCTCCTCCTCCTCCCAAGTTCAACAACCTCTCTGCGATGAAGCTCTTTCAACGCTTCCGCAAGATCTTCATGCGCCTTGTTTTCTCGCTACCTTCTCGTCGCTCCAACGATTCGAAGCACAAAGTCTCCGACCGGTTCGAACCGCCCAAGACTTCATGCAGTTCCTACTATTCCTCTTACTCGCATTACAACGAGGCCATTGCGGATTGCATCGAGTTTTTCAACAAGTCGGCACAAGATGGCATTTTCGACGGTCGAAAATCTGATGTTGTCTGAGACTCTCATCACACAACCTTTGATTAATGTTCTGTACCTCAGCTATGTCGCCATCACACGTACGATTTTTTTTTTCTTATGCATAGTGATTGATGATGTATATGTATATGAGAGAGCATTATTGCATTTTGCATAATGGAGTTACTTCGATTCCTTGGCTTCTATTTTACTTGTTGATATTTCAATTGTGTTGGGTGGTAATGTTGTTGAATGTTAAGTTGTTCTGGATGAATAATGAAGTGCAAAACAAAATTACTATCTATAAAAATGGATTTGAAGTGGATCTACCCACCCATTTCCCTTACTAACGCAAACGTGAAGAGCAGAATATATTATGAATATCCCATTATCTGTAATCATGAAAATAGGATTACATTAGGCATACAATACAAGTAGCACATTATAATAAGGTCAGCAGCACCTACTTTTCCAGTGTCACCTTATGTTTCTCTCTCCAACTTACTCCTCACACTCAATATTTCATTCTTTGGTTTGAAAAATATAACTACGACAGAGAAGAGTGACAAATTTATAAATATTGTTAATTTGATACTGAAAAACTAATTTTTTAAAGATTTGTAGGAAGACTACACAAAATATTTTGATGCAACGGAAAGATTTAACACCAATGAGACATGAGTTCAATCATATAACGCATTAATATCACTCTCAATCCAACATTTTAAGACAATGGATTTATGGACCTTGATTTTTATATGATATCCAACTTTCTCATTTTTACTCCATGTGAGACTTAGACTCATACTTGAATCCCTTAAGATATTATCTTTTTTAGACGGACTTTGGATCAGTACTTTTATGAAAGGAGAATAAAAATAAATAAATGACTTTTAAAGTTAAAACTAATCTTTTATCTACTCAAATTATACATAAATTCTTATTTTTGGGAATGCTTATGGTTTTTTTTTATATAAAACAACGTTGTTTAACATAAATTAATTATGTTGTTATGTTTTTAAAAATAGAAAGGAGTTTTTTTAGAGTAAAAAAGGAGCTTTTTCTTGAAAGTACATTGATCATCCTACACGGGAAATCCAACAATAATCCAAACATAGTTTTATTTATTCGATAAATTATTTTTTGCAGATAACTCGTGGATTTGTTTTCTTTTCATTAAGTATGAAAGACTAAGAATAAAATCTACCGAAAAATAATCACATATTTAAATTGATATTAGAACACCTTTGTGTTTGTATTATCAAAAGGAATTATATAAACTCATTGATGTTTTTAATGATTTTATCCTCGGTTGAAACATGGTCTAATTATTAAAAATTTACTATATATCTACAAACCTAAATCAAACAAAATCCAATCAAATTGGAATAGTTTCTAAATACATAAGTATAATTTGAATTTAAGTAATTTCGGATATCTTCATTATAAGCTTTATCTTATTTAGTATATGAGAATCATATAATGTCTCACTATAATATTTTATGTAACTTTTTTTCTAATACGTATTAAACTTATATTTGAATATAGTTTAATTTTAATTTTAATTTTAAATATTTTAAATATTTTAAAAATATATATTTTTAGTTTAAAGATAACAAATCTTATCTTAAATTTTATGTCATAATAATAGTACACTCAAATGAATTATATTATAACATTTATCTCTTAAAGTATATTATGATAAAAGGTGTATGAAGAAACTGATACGGTACATCAAGTAATTGTCCTTGGAGAAACTCTTATTGATCCTTTTTGTGTAATTTTTTTTTTAAACAATTTTTTTATCTTCTATGTTACATTAAACCGATAAGAAAGAATGCCCAAAAGTGTATATTAAGAATTATCGATATTAGTTATAATTATTATATTATTATAAAATATATTATTTTAATAATAATATATCATTACAATTAATTTATTATTATCATTATTTATAGTAATTATTATTATTATTATTTTAAAAAACAATTAATTGATGATTATAATATTTTTTATTATAAAATAATAATATTTTTAATAATATTTTTTATTATAATTCTTATAGACGATAAATAATCAATTTTTTAAAATAATATATTTGAAATTTAAATATTTTGAATAAAATGAAAAAGGTAAAAGATAACAAAGATAGAAGGAAAAAAGAAAGAGAAAAAAACAAACGAAAAAGTATCTATTTTCTTGTAACATTTGTGCTATCTTTTAAAGTCTACCCAAATATTTAAAGTTAATTTTTGGTCTTATAGAGGTCTGGGAACAATGAAAAAATTATATATAAAATTATCAGTAAGATTATATATATATATATATATATATATATTTATATATAAACAGTATATTTGGTATGTTTCGATCTGTATACATATTAAAAATATTGTTTGAACATATATATACATTAAACAGTTTTAACTTACAAAAAAAAACTACTTGTAATATAAATAGATTATAACGTGTGGCAAGTATATAAACCAAAATTTTATTGTTTGTGCTTTTTTTATTATGTACAGTAACCAATAGTTTACAGATTTTCTCTTCCTCTTTCACTAGAATATCATCAAAATAATTGTTGTGTCAAGTCTTCTCCAATCACATGGTTATAAATAGATTCTTAATTACACATTTAATTTTTTTTTTCCAATCAACTAATCATATATTAGACTTTGATGGGTTCATATATCTATAATAATTATCTTAAATTAGCACATTCATTGTCCTTCTATTGATCGGTGAACTACAAAACTCATAAATAGAACGTATGTATTAAGGAAGTTGTAGACTTATGGGCACATACATCATTTAAATTAATTTCTCATTAACACAATTTATTTGTCTTTATCTTTATTTAAAAGATGAAAAGGAGATTGAAATTGTAATTGGCGTTCTTTATTACATTAACAAGATTGTACCATCGATCTGCCATTGAAGTCTGTTAAAGTGCACATGAAAATAAACTTTTCCAGAATAAAAAGAAAAAAAAAAGAAAAACTCTAAACAAAATGCAGTAGGCAATTATTGTGGTAAATTAACATAGTGGTATTTGATTTGGAACTGTGTCATGGAACTTCTTGACTCCCCTTTTTCCTTGAAAAAATGGCTCCAATCAAAGGAATCAACGACTTCTTCTTCTTCCTCAGAGAAGGGTGCCTTTCCAACTTTTCAACCCCTTGTTGTGGTAACATCATATGAGACACCGATGGAGGATTCGCGAACGTCACGTACCTTTTCTTCTGGAACTCCATCTTTTCCTCGTCAAATCTCGAACTTTTCACTCCAAACGTCGTTAAATTCTCCACAAACTTCACATCTTCGATTTCAGATTCCACCGGGTGTTTCTCGGTTTCCCGTTGCTTCAGTTGTTGAAGCTCTTCCTTCGTGCGTTCAAGCTCTTCCTGCAGAGAAGACAGACAATGCGCCATCACCATGCTTTCTTCCTTAGCCCTCTGCAGGTTTTCTCGCGTCTCCTCTAGCTCCGCTTCGACGTTTTCAATTCTCGAATACTCCACGCCATTTTCACTTCTTCCACTCTCCATCTATAACCGCATTCAACATTAAACTAGATTTACAGTTCACACAATATACTATTCTTACGAGAAATTGTTTTTATACAACAAACATAAAATATCGAAACTCGAAAAAAGAGTAATGATGTATAAGGTAAAGTAAAAAGTTATAAAAGAGTAGTTATATATAATATCTCAGTACTTCATATAGAAAGCTTGAAACATACAATGAATAAATTGTAATTAAAGTATCAAAGCGTAAATTAATATTTTTTTTTCAGTGCCTTTATTCTGTGACACGACGAAGAAAGCACATGACACGGTCTGCAACTGAATAAACCATTTGTTGCTTGCACCCTGTTACAAGAAAGGATAAGATTGGAGCTACGAAATGGTTCCCTGAGTGATTTTTCTAGATGCATTTATTTATCGTCTAATCTTCTGAACTCCTCTTGAATGAAATTTGCGACTAAATACTGATAATTTAAACCATCTAAAATGAGATTCTAAAATGTGTAACCAAACATGTCATAAGTGATGTTATTTTTAAGGTGGCATGTAACTTCCACTGGTGATGCATATAGTTGTGTAATTAAGTGATGAAGAAAGAAAGCGATGTGTAGAACCTTTTTGAGTTTGTTTGCAGTTGCATAAACCTCCCCAGCTAAGACTTTCTCGCCGAACAATGAGACGGCTTCTTTGACGGAGCGGAATGGTGCCCTTGTGTCTATCTCTGCCTTTCTGACAAGCATGACGCCATCTTTCATGTTCATGTTGGTGTTGCTTCCACTGTGAAGCAGAGAAAATGAAATGGTGTGTGAGAGAGAAAGAATAAGAGGGGATTGTTTAGAAGTGTAGGATTGGAGAAAGGAGAAGGTTGAGTTGAGATATATGTTATGAAGATTGGAAGCTTCGTTTCTTCGCGTCCACTTCACTAGAATTCTGTTTCTTATGTTTGTTACTGTAGCTGCTGTTGAATAACAAAAATGGCCCAGAGTTTAAATATATATATATATATATATATATATATATATATATATATATATATATATTTTGAGCACAACTAAAGAGAAGGACTCTTCACCCATACCCAACTTTCCTCTGGTTCCCCACCACAGAAGCGTGTGGAAAGGTACATGCTTCCTAAATAAAATATAGGCATCAAAAAGGAGAAAATAGAGAGAAAAAGAAAATATGATTCTAGGATATGGTTTTTCTGTACCTCTCAGATAGATAAAAAGAAAAGAAATTGAAGTTATTGATGATGATGATGATGCATTTTGAAGGAAATAGAGACAGTGACAGTAAAATATATAATAAATTCAAAAGTGAGAATGGAATATCACATGAGAAGAATGAGAAATATTTGTGCTCATTCAAAGTATAGATACACACGGAGATGTATACAAAGTTTACAAGAAGGTAAGAAAGAAAGTAGCTAAGCTTTTTAATGTTAGAGATATAAGTACAAGTTCAAAGTAATATGTTCACTAGAAATAAAAAATAAATAAAATTGAGTAGTATAGAAAAAATGACAGTCACAAACATTAAGTTTTGATATTTTTATTATAATTGGTGTCAAATTTTAAGTATAGGTAATTTGTACTTATGTTTGTTTCTAAAAATTTACTAGTTAAGAGAACTAGAATGGATGAAATCTGTTTACTTAAAAAAAAATTAAAGGATGATTTTTGCAGATGGATTTGAGTGAAAATGAAATATCCTAATCCTTCCATAGATAAAAAGATGAGAAGAAAAAAAGCTTAGCACATTATTTACCTAAATATCTATCAATTTTTTTCAATTCCAACTTAATGTACTTTCAATCAATATTAAAACATAAAAACGATTATAAACAGCAAAGAATTAAATCTGCTAAGAAATAATTAAATTTTGAAAAAATAATATTAATTTTGATAGGAAAATAAGTATCAATGATAAAGATATAAAAACATACGTATGATTGCATTTTAATAAATAGAAGTATTAAAAATATATTCTGATTGCATTATTCGGATAAAAGACAGAAGTGCATATTTAAGGATTCCAAAAACGTCGCAAAGCTAAATGTTACTATAATAGATTTCAAAAATTAATTTTTGGTTTCAAATTATTTTGAGCTTTAAAAATAGATTTTTATTTTATTAATTTCAGTTTAAAACTTTCCTATCATGTTAATTTTTATTTAAGTTTATTGGTGATATGTTAACCACATCAACCGTTTTAATATTAGTAGTGATCTTCTTAGTAGCTGTCTAAATAGTGATGAGAACAATATATTATGGATCAATGTTGTGAAATCTACCAAAAATGTAAAGATTGCTTCATATGTAAATGTTATAATCATAAAGACATTACAATTTTTATCATCTATGATCTTATTAAATATTTTTCATCCATTAGTCGGGCAGTAATATTACTTGTTAGTGAAGATATCATAACAAATTGTTTCGTAGAAGAATATATAAATGAAACAGGTAAAATATATACAAAAAAAAAAAGTTAAAATAATAAAAGAAGATAATTCAGCCTAAATTTATACAGACCAAGTATTTTCTTTTATCCCTTAAAAAGCCTTTAAACAACCGAAAACTTTGAAATACACTGATAAACAAGGCATTTACTTGATGACAAGAACAGGGCAATGAATGCCAGATTTAGCTAAATATTTACTGTGTTCCCCCTGATTTTACCAAAGAGTTAATCAAAGTGTCACATGGATTACCGTGACAGGCGTAACAGTAGCACAAAAGACCAGCGCATGCACAAAGACAAGAATGAAACAGTAGTATATTTCTATGCCTTATCTGTTTTTTTTCTGTTCAATTTCAGAGCGCTCATGACATAACTATTGTTGCGTAATCAATCTACCTTTACTTTCTTCACATACAGAAGAGGCAAGATGAATGTCTTGTCCATTTGCCCGGGATATTGATGAAGCGAGGGTGAAGAGGTGTTGTTGGTCAGAGATTGAAGAGATCTTGGATCCAAGTGCTTCAAAGGATGCAGTGGAATGGGGAAGACAAGGACTCGCTACAGAAGAGTCGTGTCCACCACTTTGCCAATTAGGATATTGGGCCCTCACAATGCTGCAATTTACAGAAGAGCCACCTTGAGATGCAAGCTGCACCGCCCAAAAACTTTGGTGCTGTTGTTTATAGGAAAGTGTCGAACTATAATGAGCTCCACGTAATGGGGTACCATAATAATGAGGCTGCTGCTGCTGCAACCGGACCTGTAGTCAATTAAAGCATCACGGAACTGAGCTTAATATGATAATAAGACAAAGGGAAAGAGTGTTGGTATGTTAAGGATATAAATTGCATGGCTTCTCTTTCAACTCCATTCGGGTGGGGCAGGTTATTCCAAGTTAAGACAATAAATTTTAGCCGCTCCATTAACATCACGTTGAACAATATAATCACTTTAAGCCATTTTTCTTAGACTTGACCCAGGACTTTTTTAGTTCATTAATGTATAAGATTGATAGGAGTCTAGAAAGTAAAAACCTGTGGTCCTACAACAGGAAGATGATCAAGGAAATTTGAGGCATGAGGACTTTGAAAAGGCATGAGGCCATGCTGCTGTTGTAGTGATTGAAAATAAGGCACTTGCGATTTTGAATATGGTTCCAACTTACTTTCACCTTTATTAAAACTTTCGTTGACCTTTAACTCGCTACCACCAGTTGACAAGGACAAGAAGTTGAAACCCTGCAGAAAATTAATAGTCATCAAATCAGGCACGAAGAAGAGGGGACACAGGGAGCTATACTATAATCAGATTTATCCATAGCTTACCTGTTTTTTAGGACCATGCAACCCAGATGTTGAAGGCGCCCGAGAAATATCGTGATAAAGGCCATGGTGAAGGATACCATTCTTAGTTTCACGTGAATTACTTATAGCAGCAGAATGAACTGTTCCGGCGGCATTACTATTTCCACTTTTCGTCCAATTCAAGTTGTGTGCTTCCATTATAACCCCACAGTTTGACCCTTCGGGTACTCTTGCTTGATGACTTTCATAAAGCTCATGTCCTTTGCCCGCCAGTCGTCTTGACACTTCTAAGCTACGGATGATATGACTGATGTGAACGTGAGATGCACACCTCTTCCTTGATTTTTTTTCTTGAATAACAATTTCGGAAATCTGCATCGGTAATAAATATCAGACACAACAAATAGGCGTTTGAGCGAAGTGCCTGGACCAGGATGAAAAACTTTTGACATTATTTTGGTAAATCATGCAAAACAGTTCTATAAGCATAGATTACCTTCTCACCAGAAGAACAGGTTTCCATCAAATCCTGTTTCGAGGTACCAATTGCAGTATTCAGCCAATCTAGAGTTTTAGCAGCAGAAGACCTTCAGAAGAAAAACCCATCAAATCATGATAAAGAGGGGAGAATGGGGGGTAGATTTAGCCTCTAAAAAGGACAAAATGAAGTGAATTAAAGAAATTTACTGCAAATGAGAAGCAACAATTCCAGGTGAAGCAGTGGGAGACAGACTTGGCCACCATGTTGGACTTTCTGGTAAGACAATAAAAAATTGTCAGCCAACTGATGAAATTTTTAGCCTATACTTATAATCACAGGGGGGGCAAATATCATTGCTTGTAACAAGCACATTTAGTCCACGAGCATACCAGTTTCTTTTTGGTACTTGACCATATGTTGTTCCTGCTTGCGATCAATGCTTCCAACCTGAAATGTAAGCCAACAACACCAATAGTACTGGCACTAGCTTATAGTAGAATTTAGGCACAAATTGTAAAAGTTGAAATTACTACCGTCTGATATTCCACGTTTGATTTCCTCCCAATATGTGAAATCTGTGGTTGAATGGGTACGTTTAATCTGTAATAAGATGAGAAAAAAATGTAGTTTAAATATTACAAATTTGAAAAGGAAAGGATAGACCAGAGGGATTTCAGAATGCAACTGAAAAACTACCCACCCCATGTCCAGAGACAGTTCAGAGTCATGCAATGCAACTCTGCCGCCATTTTCACTCTTAACCATTGACACAGCCTGCAGATTTACTTTTGGAACAGTGCTTTGAGTAGCAGCCACCAAGAAGTTGGCACTATCAGGAAAATCAGTAAAATCAGTCTGTTCGTGACCAATGGTTTCACTCAAAGAACCGAGTTTTTTACAGCCCTTGGGTGATCTTTTTCCATCATCCGTAGTGGCTCCCGAGGCTAGAACACATGACACACAAAAAGCAAAAGATAAAATTAAAAACTTGTAATAAATTAATAAAATATATAAATATCTTATAAAAGTGCCGTGACGGAGAGAGAAACCTTCAACAGTAACATTGGCACTCTGACTCTCCTCTTGGTCCTGGAAAACCCTGGAGTTTTCTGGTAGAGATTCACTGTCCGGTTCACTCTTAGTATTAGAGTCATTATCAGGTAGCATTCCAGCCAAGGCATAGAGAGTCTCCGCGACCTCTTCCTCATCTTTCGTTATGGGCCCGGGCAAAACTTGCCTCGTGGACCAGCACGGGCTTCTTTGTTTCTACGAAAAGCAAAAGCTCGAGTAAAGGTGAAATTGAAATGGCTAGAAAACGAAGCAAAAGGTTAAGTTTTGAACCATAAAGAGGTGCCGCAACACTCACTTTGGATTTCTTTATGCCATCTTTTTGGGGAGATTCCATTCCATCCATCTTATGGTTCACCTTTTCTGAATCCCCAGAGATAGATTCGCGACCCCGTTTCTTCACAGCTGTAATTTCAATTTCAACAGAGACAAAATCCCCACCTAAATAAAAGTATATAATAAAGAATATTTGATATTATAGGAAAATGGAAAAAGAACAACCAATCAATTCTACTGTAGAAACATTTCCCAATAATAGTTTATTAAAAAAATACCATTATTCCTTCCAGAATTCAGAAAGTACCACACACGGTTGAATCATTACACTGTAGCCCTTTAATTTATAGCAGAATAGAGGGAAATGTGAGTCCCCTCGTTGTTGTTCAACCCTTATAAAAAAGTTGAATAACAGAATTTGGACGGAAAGGGAAGTGTGGAAAGAAGATGAATATTTATTCGAAGATAAACACGACATCTTTCAACGGGAATCCAAAAATAGCCCACCTGAACGTATCTTCCGCGGAACAGAGGCATGATCGACGCCATTGCCGACCTTCGGAAACTGCCAAATCATTAAATATTGAAAACAACAGAGGAATTGAAAAAAAAACACACACACACACACAATGACCAGAAGCAGTACTGGTACTAGAAGCAGTACCTTTCTGGGAAACTTAAATTTCTTGGTTGGTTTTGGAGAGTGAGAGACACGGCAACCCATTGATAACGCTTTTGCAACGGCACTCAAGCTTCTCACCTTCTCCTTCTTTGATTTCTCCGAATACTCGCTACTCCCATTGAAACCTATATTTAGAACACATAGAGTTGAGTGATTGATTTGTTTGATTTGGAGTGATGATGAGAAGGATAGGAGATGGGAAAGCGAGTATAAAAAGGAAAATGAGTGGTGAAAGAATTACCAGTACTGAGAGGAGTGAGGTTGCGTCTCCAAGAAGAAGCAGATTGAGACTGAGATTGTTGTTTGTTAATGTGTCCTTTGGCGTTTGAAAATCCAGACATCGGCGGCGTTGCGTCTCCACCTTTGTCCATATCTTCTCCTCTCACTTCACTTTCTCTGACTTGGTCGATTCATCACCGCCTTTGACTGCCGGGCGGACCAAAATCATAATCACAATCACAACCAAATACTGATGAATAATGTTTAAGGTTCAGAGGCAGTAAAAGTAGATTCGGAAAAAAGCTACACAGCAATGAGAATGAGACTGTGCCTCTGAACTATCTCTACAAAAACAAAATAAAGAAGAAGGAGAAAAGTAATTCGTGCCTCGTGTTCAGAGAATCAGGTTCTTTGTGAGATAAAGTAACAGATTAAGTTGAGGCAAAGAAGGAAAAGAGTATATATAGAGAGAGAGTGAGCGAAGGGTAAATAAATAGCAGTGTGGTACTCACGAGAAAAGAAAGGCAAAGGAAAGAAAAAGAAAAAGGATGCCTCTCAAATGTTATGTCCGTGATTATTGTTTTTCTATGGAAGGATTTGGAAGGGTAATAATTACTATTTTGTTAGACAGTTATTGTCACTCAAAATTAAATTTTCATCTCTTAACCAAATTAAAATTAAAATTATTGGGTTTTGTAAATTAATAAAAAAAAAAGTTGAATTTAGTTAGAGAATGAATTGTTGCAGAGGAGATAGGCTTGCATGTATGTCAGATGGCATCTCTCCGCGCAGTGCGGCATGGGAAGCTTGCTCTCATTGCATGTTTCTATGTTTCTTCCTCGCATTTAACTCTTTTCTCTACTCTTGTTTTTATTTTAATTAATTAACATTATAATATTATTATTATTTAATTAATTAACATTATAATATTATTATTTAACTAATTTCATGCAATGTAGGTCCTGTACCGTGAGAAGCACGTGGCGTTTGAGAAGGGTCAGGTGGATGTAATGAGAAGACACGAGTTTGATACACGTGCGGAAGGAAGGGAGTGTGTGAGAAATTGGAGATTGAAATGAAATTCAAAGTTGAAACTCCATTTATGATTATTTGATTCTACGCGGCAGGGATCATGCTTCCTACGTGAAAACCACATCTGTTTTCTCTTCTAAGTTCTCCTCCTTCATTTATCGCTAATTACTGCATCCATTGTGTGTCCTTCACCTACTGAATTCTTGCATCATAGGAAGGGTTTATTTTGAAAGTTTGAGTGTTGAGGTTGTTTTTGTTGCACCAAAACTCCTTTGATATTGTAGTTTTTAGAAAAGTTTTCTTAATTAGTGTTTTTAGAAAAGTACACACATTAGTTCACCTCAACCTAATATCTTTAAAAAACTGACATATTCCATAATTAACATCTAACATACCAGCAAATAAATATATATAACTGTCATTTCTTTTTATCATAAAACTTTCAATAAGGTCATAAAATTTAAGTAAATACTTCAATAGTAGAGTTGAATAATAAATTAATAATTCAACATTTTCTTTGTATCTATATTCATACTTTAATATATGATATATTTTTCAAATTTTATTATATTCAAAAATATATAATATTTGTATTTTTCATTTATATAAGAATTTGGAACGTTTATACATAAATCTAGAAATAAAATGATAAATATATATAAGTGAAAGGTTTTTTTTTATGCAGATTACGAATTATGCTAGTCAGACTTTTGCAAATCAGGAGGTTTAATATCTCAGTCGTTACTGCGTTAGGTGGAACAACCCGCTGGGCAAAACACACATTGTCATTCCTAACTAAGGGTATCTTTGGATTTAAAATTTTGGAAAGTGAATTTGAATGAATATAAAAAGAAAGGGATATCAATATGAGATTGTTTGAACTAAGATTGATGATATAATTTGAGTGATAGAATGTAGAAGGAATTTTTAAATAACTACATATTATTACTATTATTATTATTATTATTATTATTATTATTATTTTATAAACATAATAAGGCATATAATGGTATATTAATATTTAAGACATATTTATTCAATTTTAAAATAAATAATAGAATATACTTTAATATGAGATATTTAAGTTTTGTATTTACGAATTAAGTTAAGTTTGTATCATATCAAAATTAATATACTGTATTAAAAAGTTAAATTAGATTAATTTTGTCTCCTTTATTTTAAATCTTGCGATACCATGATATTTTAGTTTAAAATAAATTATACAATGTATATTTTAAATTTAAGTCAAATAAATCTTAATGTCATTTTCGAGTTATTTAAGTCGGTTATAATGAAAATAAAAACTTTAGTATTGAGCATTTAATAAAGTTTTTAGTGGAGAAATTAAGAAGAATTTAATAAACTTTTATGAAGCTTTATGTTATTGGAGGTGAATTAAATGGATATTATGTAGGTATGTCAAGTTGTATTTATTTTGGATTTTGAGAAATCAGAATTTCTATTATGATTTTTTATTTTGTTCAAAGATCTTACTTATGTCCGTTATCCTTTTTACTAACAAACATTTAAAATTTTACCACTAATTTTACTTACTTTCACCTATTAAATCCTTTAAAAATAACAATATAAATTTCAACTTCTAATCCATTACCCCTCTTCCAAATTAATCTTCACAAGTTGATACATCTTTAAGAAAATTTGTCCCTCCTTGTCATATACATATGTTTTATTTTTATATTTCAAAGATACATACATATGATATAAATAGTATCTATTATTTCTTTAATTTAATTTCCTATAAAAATTAATTTTTATTTATTTAATTAAATCCCTTCTAAAATATAATTTTTTTTACATTGAATTAAAATTACAAACCCAAATGTGAATTTTTATATAAAAGATATTGTTTCGACACGAGAAAACATAAAATATCATTCAACTAAAGTTACAATGTCTAACTTTCAAATTCCTATTTATAATCCAAATAAAAGTTTTCACTTCAATTATTTTCTTCAACGCCCAAACCATTTAAAAAACAAAAACAAGTACACACATGTAATGTAATACAGAGAGAGAAAAAACGTTCAAACTTAAATACAACCAAACACTTCTCAAACATAATGTCATTCAATTCAATTCTAATAATGTAACGCGAATATCAATTCAAATATATATAATCTTCACAAATCAATACACTCAATTTTCTCTTTAACTCAATCTAATAATATATTTAAATCCTATGATATTTCAAAATTTCTCATATACTACGAAGATATATAGATTATAGTAGAGTTTATAGATCAACATATTTATTCATTACATTTTAATAAGTAAACAACCTCATAACCTATTTGTTTCCGATGACGGAAACACAAATAATAGTGATTTGTAAAGAAAGTACGAAACATACATGAAAAAACAATCTAGATAATCTTAATTTTTATTTTTTAAAATTTATCATCTGAAGAGGTAAAAAAGCATAACAGAGTATAATATACAAGATAATTGACTATGCATGCATATTTTATTATATTTAATTAATACTCAAAGTTTAAATTGCCTTTAAAAAAACTCAATTTAATAAACAAAACATGTTTCCGATGACGGAAACACAAATAATAGTGATTTGTAAAGAAAGTACGAAACATACATGAAAAAACAATCTAGATAATCTTAATTTTTATTTTTTAAAATTTATCATCTGAAGAGGTAAAAAAGCATAACAGAGTATAATATACAAGATAATTGACTATGCATACATATTTTATTATATTTAATTAATACTCAAAGTTTAAATTGCCTTTAAAAAAACTCAATTTAATAAACAAAACATGATAACGTTGCGTTAATGCTATTACTTTTTTAGTACAACTTCAGTATTGTCGAGTTAGGCACGGATAGTGCTTACCCGCAACCCGACCCGCCAAAAAAAATGCACCTGTTATCTGTCCGTTTATTTGTTGGGTATCCGCTTAAAAAATACCTGTGGATATTTTTAAAATTCGCGGGTACCCGTGGATACCCGATACTCGCAAATATTTTAAAAATTATATATTTTATAAATTTTTTAATATAAAATTATAAAATTAAAATTAAAATAAATTATAATTATAATTAAATTTGACATAATAAAATATACTGTTAATTTTAATTTTAGTTAAATTTAACTTAACAAAATATAAATTAAATTTTAATTTTAATTTTTTGCGGGTAACGGCTATCCGTGGGTACGGATAGTATGATACTCGTACCCGACCCGTTTATAGGCGGGTATTAAAATACCTGTTACCCGCTACCTGCGGGTAATAAATACCCGTGGATAGTAACTATCCGCCGCAAATTTTATCCGTGGATATCTGCAGACGCGAATATTTTTGTCATCCCTAATTGTGAGCAGATAGTAAAACTAACCCAAATCATCTTTCGACAAACTAATCTTAACAATACCGGAGAATAAATTATTAAGTAATGTTTTTTTCGTAATTATTGGTAAGAGAATTTTAAAGAATACAAACAACACCAAAGCATTAAGAAAAATACATTTCAAGTTACGTAGTTCTGAAAATATTTCTAGATGGATTACACATCCCAAAATGTATTTCTAAAAGTTATTTCTCTCTTTTTCTTTAAACATAAATTTCATTTAAGTAAATTTAAAATTGTACAATTCAGATTCAGAATGTATTTTCAGATCTTAAAATACATTTTGGATTGGACAATTAAAAGATATATATCACTTTTAATGAGGAACAAATTTGGGTTATCATCTTTTTATAGGGGTGCAGAAGATATTGTCCACTATTGGGCTTCGTATTATTCAGCCCACTCAAGAATCATTAGGAGTAGGCTCAAATTCACTACTAGAATGGACTGACGAAACATCCTCCCTGGCAAGTAAAAAGGTTAATATTTTGTTCGATAATTACTGTTAGTTTTAGTTATTAGGAAATTGTTTGACAAAACATTTTAAATTATTTTTTCTGATATTTGAAAGCTTATATGCCGATAGTAATGTGTTCTTTATTAAACAAGTTGATTTTAGTAGATTGCGGTACTTCTTTTATAGTTTTTAAGATTCTTATTATTTATTTATTTTTAAACATTTATAATTCTTTTTGCTCATTTTCATGAGAGGAATAGGTTTCTTGTTCTATTTGTTTTTAAAATATGAAGATTCATTTTTTTACACTTTATGTTACACTGTTCATTTAAATATTGATTGTTTACAGTATATGCTCAAAAACCTTCTAAATTTTTTAGTCTAATTATTTTGAGAAAAAACATATTGCTATACTCAGTTATGATTTTAACACCATTCTTCAAGAAATGAATAATACTATATGATAGGTTTATTTTATGTTATTTTTTATCAAGTACTTCTTATATTACTTAATACAAATATGATGACAATAAGGTATGCTATTTTTATTTTATTTTGAACTTGATTGAGAATATTTAAAATATGAAATAAGATGAATTGTAGATGTACAAAATGAAAAAAAGTGTATATACTGGATGACAATGGAAATAATTCAAATAATTTTCTACAAATTAATTTTTAAATAGTTGAAAATTAATTAACAAATTAAACAGTAAATGTTCCAAAATAGATTTGTATCAATGATTTAAAATTAAAAATTTATCCATAAAGTCTAACCCAATATGTTAAGTGAATAGCTTTAAGCTTTTAAGCCTTTAGCTAGTTAACTAGCTTTTAGTTCTCTTAGTAAACTTTTCATCTACATTTGCTAAAAACAGTCAGTGATAAAAATAATGATTACGAAAAATTAAAACATATTGAGTTTTTAACTTAAGTTTTGATTTGTATTATTAAATTTGATTAACAGATGTTTCTGTTTAAGAATTGATATTGAACAGTGTAGAAGGAAGGCTCACCCAAAATAGCAATAACAGAAAGCGCTCTTCTTTATATAAGTTTGAGGATACAATACAACAGCAGAGACAGAAAAGGCACAACACTCACAAACTGTGGCAACGCAAGGATTGAACACGCGTTGAATAAGCACGCTTTATTTGTGCACGCAACACACAACACACAACACACCAAAGCAAGGACATATATATCGTGTATGTCTTATATATAAATAGAAACGTGCATTGCATGGCTTCATCACGCTTAGGGGCACTTGCGTCTGCCACCGTGGGTGGTGAGACTGGCATAGCAGGGACACACTTCTTGGTTACCGGCAGTTCCCGGTGGTACGCAGTTGCAGCGTCTGCAGCAGGTTCCACACGCTCTGTGACACATGCGCTGACGAGATGCTAAACGGCACCTCGCACCACATGCAGCGTTACAATCTGCAAAATCAACGAAAATTCTAAATCCTGTTCAATCAAATCAAATCAAAAATAGCTACATCAAATTACGTATACTAGATCTTCCTGAATTTCATTACAATACCTATCTGCTGAACAAGAGAACCCTGGGTCTGTGCCTGCACCTGCGGTTTCCCAAGAACACGATAAATCAGTTAGCTATGAAAACAGTGCAGAAGGAGTATTTGAGTAAACAAATAAACGAAGAAGCGACATCTTTATAATTTTAATCACCGTTTGATCAGCTTGGAGTAGATGGAAGAGGAGAAAGGATAGCAGAAGGGATGCGATAAGAAGCTTAGAGAGAGGCATGGTTAGATTTGAAGAGGTGTTTTACTTGAAAATGAAAAGTGCATGGCATGTGAAGTTGGACCCTTTATTTATAGTTGAAACATAAACAGTTTACGACACTCCACTCTAACAATTATAAGTATAAAAACGTAAATCAATTCATGTATTGGCATAGCAATAACATGGATTGAGAACAGTATTCCATATATATCTACAAAAATGGGAGTGGGATACTCTTTGTTGTGATGCGACGCGGAAGAGACATGAAATTGAAAGTGTTTATAAGTGAGTGATGAGGACATTTGGTGGTGAAAGAAAAGAGCTTTCGGAAGCATAAAAAAACAGGCGACAAAGTGCTTTTGCTTCGTCACTAACTGTTCACGTGGCTCCTTCATTAAGCCAAAAACGTGATTTTTGTCTGAATACTTGTTCTACATGATGACTCTCATAGACTTGTTAAACATACTATTAACATGGGAAGCTTTCGGAAGGATAACGCAATGCAACAAAGCTAACGCAAACGGTATGAGAGAAGAGTGGGAAATGCAATTTGATTACGCACTATAGAGTGCATTATTGGGTGGGAGATATATTATATGATACGGAATTGAATGTTATGAAGGAAAAGTACAGGTGCTGGATTATTATTATAACAGCCAAGAAATTTGTTAAGTGGCTCGCCGCCAACTATGGCTTTGGGAGATTGTGATGTGTGAATCTGGGAGTGTGAGATGGGAAGAGAAAGTAGGAAATAAATAAAGTAAGCTGAAATATAGGAAAAGGGTTATTACAGAACACAACGCAATCCTTACAGCTGTATATGCTTTGCCACCACAGCTGTTACTTGATCATATATCAGATTATCTTTTTCTCTATTTTCTTCGAATCATAGATGAAAAATAAATATAACCGAGTACATAAAGATTTTTGCATGTGTAGTGAAAGAGGTAGTTTACAGTGTTGGGAAAAAACATTCTACTTATCGCAAGTTTATGCACCATATCATTACCGTCGTGTAAGAGATTATAGTAATGACGGTGCTAAGAACTGAAATATGTGTATTAAAAAGCAATGAAATATTAAAATATATGAAAACAAATTCTTATAAAAAAAATGTACAATAATGATTGACTAATATTTTAATTGAATCCTTTTTGTTTTTAATTTAAAATGCTAATATATATTATTATGTTATTAAAACAGTTGCAAGGTGAGTGTAATTTTAGTGGATGAGTGTCAAACTCCTCTTTTTCTTAATACTAAGTTGAAGAACTGTGATGAAAACAAAAGATAAACTAAAATTTCAGAAAGTTACATGTGTAGTACATTCTCAACTCAAATTCACTCGGTGACGCGTATACATAACCTATCAAACTCCTCTAGCTGCTATATCTATTCTGACTTTCTAAGTGCCACAAGCCAAAGGATTTCTCAACTTGAGGAATCTGAGAAGGAATGTGAAAATTACACCACTCCTGCAGGAAGCCGAACAACAAGTTGTCCTCCGACAAGACTGCAGTCAAGGAAGAATGAAAAGCGTTAGAAAGTTGACAAAAGAGCATATTAAGATATTGCATATTCTTTGAATTTTACTATCCACCTTTTGACGTAGTAATAGCAAAAATCTGCCAGGATGAAAGTTTGAACAATTTCTGATAGAAGAACAAATGAAGGCCACAATCCGTAACCCAATGCAGTTAGTAGACGTCCATGAGTATCTATTACCTGAGGGAGACAAAGCAGTCATTTTCTTCATCACACAATCAGTTAAAATGAACTAAACTAGTACTCACAGGAAAAGAAGAAAAAATTGATTCAAGGAGGTAAATGATTTCAATTTCTTGCATGAGTTAACGTTCATTTATTCACTTCAACTTTATCAAAAGCTCATTCATCTAACTTGTTTATAGTCACCTATTATCAACATGATAGAGGTTAACTACATGGTTGAGAAGATCAAAAGATATAACTGTCAAACAAAAGGTCTCGATGCCAAAACTCTTACGCAACAACTCTCTTAGAAACATTCAAGCAAATGCTTCTAATAAAGTATGCATAATTCAAGGTTCTAAATATGAAATTTCTCCAACCACAAATCTACATGTTATTATTATATGTATTTCAAAGAATTAGTTGATAAAAAAACTTGGAGAAGTTCAAAATCTGACAAACCTGGAGAACCCAATGTGCACAACTCAAGAACCTTGCAACTCCCAGGGCAAAAACATAGTGTGCTGTGAATGGTTCAACGATCTGAAACATGAATTTAAGAATTAAATCCAACGTTATTTAGAAAGACTAAGAGGCAAAATTGGGTGATCAGATCACTGTATTTAGGATGACTAAGGGGCAAAGGAAATAATTACATCAGTAGCAGCAGCAGCATTTCAAACAAATAATAGATAATAAGGAAAAGGTATAGGCAGAAAAGTATATCTCTGAGACCTTAGTGTTCTGCATAACCCGCAGTTGAGGGAGAACAGAGACAGCTTCAAGATAAACACAAAATGCCCAGAGAATCCTATTAACTGTATGATGCCGGGTTGTTGGATGAATAAACAAGGACAGCACAGCACAAGGTATCACCTACATTTTGGTAAAAGAAAATCAGAACACCACATACTCAAAGGAAGAGGAACTGAATCATCCATTCATTCAGTCATCAATGAAGATTTTTAAAACAAAAAATTGAATTAAGCACATGTCATATATCAACTTCCTCAAAGTCAGACATTAATAACTCTGTTTCTGAACAGGTAATCCAGCCAAATAAACTAGCAGGAATAACAGAACACATTGAAACGATCTCCTTCCCTTCTCCTTTTTCTTGAAATCCATACTCCTCTTAAGGAGGAGAAAGTACACAAGGAATCAACAATATCTATTGGAAACTAAACTTCAAGTAGAATTGTAGTACACAGGCAGGAAAAAAAGGAAATCCATCTAACAATAAACATAAAGATAACATAACATAATAATTTTACAAATTTGAGAAGCTCCTAAACTGTTTTCAACACAACCCTAATCCAATTAGAAACCTCAAATTTGACCAACTGCAGTTTTTTGTATTTAACGCCTAACCGGACAAAAAAAAGTTTCTTATGCAAGAGTTCCTCAGGCATTAGTCCGTAGATAAAAATTACATACGAAATTGTGAGATGCTTAAGAGCAAGGCAGAACGAAAGCAACATTGCAAACTGAAAAGAAAAGAAGTGCACGGTATATTGTTCACTTACAAAAGGAAACATACTCTATAGTCTATACATAAAAAAATAGATGACTTACCACATAGTATATTGCAAGGTTATCCTTATCATCCATATAACTAGATTTGAGTTTGAAGCGTATCATATAGATAACCCAGATGGTCGTTCCCAATGTTGCCATATCGAGTAGGGTGTGTATATCATATTCCATCACAAAACTGCAGTAAAGTCTTACGCCTAGGAATATTGCCGTCAGCTCCTGCGATTTCAGCGAAAGCCCTGCGAATATTTAAATCGCCCGTTACATTCAAACAAAAAACATGCAACATTAATTTCTGCTAATACCGTAACAGGATAGAAAAACACTGCGAAAACCACATCAACCCAAAGGTCCAATTTAACACAACCCTACCCTGAAATGTCAACGGTAATTTTTATCTTTTTTGGGGGGAAAAAGGCGTTGAAGGTAAAATTGCAATGAAAATGAAGGGATTTGTACCGGCACAGGTTTTTTCCTTGGTGAGTTTGTAAATGAGGACGGAGATTCCTAATGCATGGACAAACTCCGCGGCAACGAAAAGGCTATCGTGGTCATGAACAACGATTCTGAGGAAGAGCAAGGCGGCCAGGCCGATTAGCACCGCAAGAAAGACCTTCATCTTGGGCGGTTGCCGCCGAAACCATGTCGTGACGGTGTGGATCGGCCTCTTGCTTCCCTTCATTCTTCTTCTTTTTTTCTTTTCCCAACAGATTATTTGTTTGTCACTTTGTCTGGTCTTGTGTTTTCTAACTTGTTCCGAAAGAAGCTAAAAATACAATCCAATCTAATGTAATCTGTGTTCTCAGTTGACGATGATTTAGAACGACACGTGTGACATTAGTTTGGATGTTTTTGTTTACTAGTTTTATATGCGACGGGTGGGTTGCTCAACCACTCTTCTTCCCACTTCATCTCGTCCCTGCATCTTTCGTTTATGAAGGTGGGTGGGTGCGTACACGACACGGCCCACTCACGAATTTGGTAATGGCCCATTAATGCAAATGCTAAAGGAGAGGGTAAAATTATTTTACCAATTTTCTGGGGACTTTTTTACAAATAATATTTAAAGACAGACAAAAACTAAAATTAAAGTCAACTTCCGTTCATTACGCAACAAATACTTGAATAACCGATCATTATCAAGAGAATAAATGCTGGTTTAATATGGACAGAAAGAAATTTTTTTCTTAAATAATCAGTGGTATAAATAACGAAAGAATTAGGATAAAGAAAGAAACTTAACCTAATAAAATTAATGTTAAGAAAAACTTTATTCACTATATTACCTTTTAACTATGTTTTGTTTTAGTATGATTTGAAAGATATTTCCTTTTGTGCTAGACAAATGTTTCCATATCAAAAAAAATCAACTCTGAAAATTATAATTTTTATTTTATTCTTATAAGTAATTAAACTTTGATTATTTAAATATCATTGAGAATAATTGTATAAATTTTAAAAAAGTAAATACTAATGTTTCTTTTTATTAAAATATTCCTTTTTTATCCTATTAAATGATTTAATAGGAATAACATAATTTTTATTTCAATCGATCTATCCTCATCTCTCGTGACCATGTCTTTTCAGAAAAGTTGGAAAAAAATATATTGTTTCATGTATTTTTTTTTTAAAAGATAAATTAAATATTGAAAACTCAGTTTTCTTTTGGACACGCTTCCTGAAAAAATGCAATTGAAATAAAAGAAATTCCTAAGAACATTAATTTAGTTAAAAGGGGCATATTTTTAATACAAAATGTAACAACTCGTAAATCTTGCTCATATTCATATCAAAGTGGTCTTATTTAATGAAAAAACCCCCCAAAAAAAATAATTAGAAGTATTGATATATTTAGAAAAAGAAAACATATACATATGTGTGTGTGAGAGAGGGAGAGAGACAGAAGAGTATGATATCATTTATTTGATTTGCTAAGAGATTGTGATGGTAGGAATGATTGTATATAATATTTTTCTCGCATACTTCATTTCAGTAACAGTGTTTCTTCTACTTTCGGAATTAATGACGTGTTTGGAATCTGAAAACCTCAGACACTATTGCATGTAAAGGATCTGGCTATTACATCCTGTGTAACCTGATGGAGAATTATTTATTTATTAAAAAAAATAATAAGTAGAAACAGAAACCCTCTCCTTTTAATTTCATAATTTTCTTGAAAAATTTAAGATACAAAGTTATCTAACTCAAAAACAAAAGTAAAATATATATTTTGAACTGGTACACAAAATTGGCGATGACTTACATTACACACGATACGATAGTTGCAGCATCTAGTAGGGTGTCCAAATGAGAGGTGACCACATGGACCTGAAATTGGAGAGGTAAGAGGCCAAAACCAAAAGCAACACCACCAACGCCGCCACGCCCCAGGGAAACCCCCCGCCGTCTGTTCTCAGTCGTATGCCACCCAAGAATGGTGGCGGCGCCGGAAGCACAAGGCGCGATCCATGTTTAGAGATGGCGTAGGCAACGACAATCAAGAAAAGGGGCAACAGCAAGAGGAAGAGGTGGAAACCGACAGTGGCGGTGTGCACGGTGGACTTGAAGTTAACGTAAGACGGAACAAATAACAAAAACATGACTATGGCAACTATGGCGAGGAGTTGCAGAGGTGGCGCAGATAAAGAGCACAAAGTGTTTGTTGTCCACCCCTGCTTCCATGCTGGACCCCTTCTCTCCTTCAACGGCCACACCATTTTAGTTTCTCTCACTTCTGCAGTGTGTGGTGGCTACTATTTATAGTGCAGAAGAGCACAGAATTTGGTGTATTATTTGTGTGTTGGCTTTAGCATAAATTCTAAGGTCTTCTCTTTGGGATTGATACCAAAGGAAAAGCCACTGGAGGGCGGTGAACTGCATGAATATATTCTTTGTTGCTTTTCCACCCAAAGCTTTTTATATGGAATGGAGGGACAAATTCTCACGTTTGGGCTACCGATGCTTCATCGTCTCATCAAAATATAACATATAATTGAAAATTATTTTTTAACAACTAAACTTTAAATTGTTCACAATGTATATGCGGCGGCGGCGGGATTTCAATTGATGAAAAAAAAAGTTTAATATGATTTACAAAGAGAAGAAAAATGTTTTATATGGAAAATGATATTTGACAAACTTTTATTTATTTCATAAATAACCATTTTTATAAAAAAAAATTCTAAAATTTTATTATTTTATTTTTGTAATTTTTATTAAAAAATAAAAAGTTACTTTATTTAGAAATTTTATTAACTTTGTCACCAAATTGTTTGTCATTTAATATATATATATATATATATATATATATATATATTTTTAAAATAAAATTTTATATATAAA
>Ga0209589_1001513_pt1 | contig 38519 bp, 19 predicted proteins | sample CowpeawhiteBW_FD_187525 | JGI IMG/M metagenome (GOLD analysis project Ga0209589, IMG submission 187525) | Root nodule microbial communities of legume samples collected from California USA - Cow pea white BW (SPAdes) (version 2) | ecosystem: Host-associated > Plants > Roots > Nodule | place: USA...
AAAAATATATATATATATATATATATATATAATAATATATAATATATAATATATAATATATATATATATATATATATATATATATATATATATACTAAATTTTCATCAATGCTTCAGGTATATAGAATATTTAGATGTTCTTAAGCTTTTTTCTTTCTATTTATTGCAACCAGAAAGAGTTGAAAAAGTTACGTATGGGAAATAATTACAAAAATACTAGGTCAATATTTGCATCATAAAGAATTAGTGATGTAGCAAGAAATAAGTATTCCCCTTCAACTAGATTACAAGAAGAAAGTATTATGAATAATCTTTTATTAATTAGAAGAGGTTAAATAGTCGGTGTAATAAATATTAATATATTATATTTTTAATGTAATAAAAAAATTATTTAAAAGAATTCATTAAGTTAGTTTGAATTTCTTTTCTAATTGATATAATTAAATACATATTTATTTTTAATAAATGTTACATTTATTTATTAAAAAAATTAGATTTAATATCCAATTACTTTTGTAATTAGCTGTAATAATAATTGTCCCAGAATGAAGGGCAGGAGTAATATACTGTGGGACAAAGAGATAAAAGAGAGAGTAGGAAGAAAAGAGGGATTATAGGTGCACTGTATAAAGGGTAATTAACAAAATCAATAAACTATGTAAACATTAATTCACTGCCAAACTTATAAGACTATTGCACCCTTAACTTAAATAACTACTTTATAATTATTTTATTGCACCCTTAACTTAAATAACTATTTTATAATTATTTTATTTCAATCAAGAATGACCTTTGTGGGCCTTAATTATTTATGTTCCACTTGAATATGACCTAATTTTTTTATTTAACACCTATTCAACATGACCACAATTATATTTTCATTTTAAAATATAAAATAATTTAGAATGAATTAATTAAAAGAATAAACAATATTGTTTTTATTAGATGTTAAATAGGGATAAAAAATGACTAAAGATGTGTACATAAAACTTATTTCTATTGGTTAATATACGTATGTATACACATGGCAATATAATTGATTTCTTTTTTATATACATCTTTCAATTTTATTGAATAGAAATTAATTCGTCTCTGGATACTATACATAGAAAAATGTTTGACACGAAATTATTTTGCTAAACAGATAGTTTTATCACCATTACCATCACCTATTTTCTATGTCTAACCATGACCAATCGTTTGGGTCAGACTTTCTATTTATGTTATCCCTTTGATATTTGCTAAGTACGAGAAAATCAACACAGAAACAGCGTCATCTATTTTAAATTTAATTTATTTATATAAATTTAAATTAACCGTATACTAAATTACTAATTATATTTTAACTTGCACACATATAAAAAATAAAAGTACGAAATTAAATTGTAACTCTTATTTATTTATTTTATATATATATATATATATATATATATGAAATTTGCAATTAATTTAATTTTTATTTATAAAAAATAAAAAATAATATAAATGATTTAATATTTTATTTTTATAAATTTATTTATATATTTTTTAAAATAGGTATATTTTGTTCATGTTTTTTTATATATAATCTTTTATTTTAAATTTGGTTTTGTTTCCATACTTTGTATAATTTTTTTTTCTTTTAATAAATTTTCATGTAATTTCAAGTTATTAATAGACTTTGGAGTGTTAGTAGAAGTGTCAAAAGTAATTTCTACATAAATTTATTTGAAAATTTTGTACGATCAATCTTAGCTAATTGAGGTAAAATTAATTTATAAGTTAATTAAAAACTTAAAGTTATTAGAGTTACTTGTCAAACACAATCATAATTTGTAAATATTTAAGTGTATATCCATGAATTAATTTATCTCAAGCTTAACAATTATTTATTCAATAATAATGTCATGAACAATTTAATTAAATAATTAATAGTTTTTTAATTTCAGTCAAAAATTTTCTAAATTATTATTTATCTAATTTGAAAGAAATAATGTACTCAAATTATAGCCTTCTAAAAAGTGTAATGCACGTGAAAGAGGTTATTAAGAGATATTTTTTAACATACACAACTGTTTGATAAATTTATTAATAAGACGTGTGATTCACAAAATTGTTATTTATTTCAAATAAATTTTAGTAAAACATATTAACGAGTGTATTTACAAAAAGAAAACCGGTAATTATCTTAATAAACTTTAATTTGCCGACAAGAAACCCTTTCTCAGTCTATATATAGTGAGAAAGGAACTAGAGGAGGAACCACGAGAAGAACACAAGATGAGTTCAGAAAAAGTTGTTCTGATTTTAATTTTTTGTTTGAGCATGATGAGTACAGGGCATTGTAAAAATAGGAAGCATTTTGTTCTGGTGCATGGGGCTTGCCATGGAGCTTGGAGTTGGTACAAGGTGAAGCCAATGTTGGAATCTGCGGGTCACAAGGTGACAGCACTCGACCTTGCAGCTTCTGGCATCAACATGCACAACATTGACGATGTTGATAGTTTCGCACACTACACTCAGCCTCTGTTGCAGTTAATGGCAACCATTCCTCCAAATGAGAAGGTGATTCTAGTTGGTCATAGCCTCGGGGGACTCAGCCTAGCACTTGCCTCCGACAAATTCCCACAAAATGTTGCGGCTAATGCTTACGTAACAGCTTTTCTTCCAGACACAGAACACAGCCCTTCTTATGTATTGGAAAAGGTATCTGCTATACTTGTTCAACTTTTCATCATTTTTATTTTCTTTGTGCAACTGCAATTGCCGCCCAATAGTGTAACTTAGGAAACTAATTAAAATGAAAGTACACACATGAACCCAAGTTCCACATAAAAGGAACTACCAATAATACGGAATCCAGTTTCTCTGCAATTTTTTTTTGTTATCTTTTACTAATTATTAAAAATATATTATTTTGATACTTTGAACATAATTTTAATATATTTTAATATTTCAAAATTAGTGATCTTTGAAGTATTTTAAAAATTCAATAAAAAGACATAAAAGAAATATCAACAAAAAATCCAAACTACAATAATACATTTTAATATTTTTTGGTTTCTTAATTTTAATGTGTTTTTTATTTTGGATTTATTCTTATATCAAATATATATATATATATATGTGTGTGTGTGTGTGTGTGTATGTGTGAGTTTGTAACAAAGATAAAATTGATTATTTTATGAAACTTAAAGGACAAACAATATTTTTTATCTTATTTTATATTATAAATTAAATTTAAAGGCGTAGGGTAAGAATATATTTAATATTATTTTTGTGATATTTAATTTCTCGCCACTTATTATTTTATATCTCAAATAAGTTTTAAATTTCTTCACGAGCACAATTATTATAATATAATTATGGATGGTATATATTTCAAAGTTATTATTTCTGAGTAAAAGCTGCAGCGTATATGTTAGATAGTTTCATACACACCAAATGTACAAAAACAAGATGCAATGTAACAGACTAACATTAGAGAAATCTATCTAAGATTTGAAGTTCCTATATCGTGAAGAAATATTTTGTTTATAAACTTGCTTTAAAAGAGTAATTTTAACGAAATAAAAAAAAAATATTATTACGTAGTATAGTTAGAAGTGCAATGTGTAAAAAAGAAAAACAATATTAATGTACATTAATTATAGCCGACGAGTCTCCACTTTTAATTCATCAAAGATAATTAATAAGGATTTCTTGCAAAGAAGCACGTGAAGAAAAAGAAATATGATAAAGTTGAATTTATATTCACCTACGAAATATTGATACTTCAATTTGGATCGGATCACGTATTAGTATGTGACATTTACCCATGTCTAATATTTTAAGATATTTTATCGATATTTATTAATAAAGTACACTACTAAATTCTCATATTACATAAGACTTTTCTTATCAATTTGTTAAAAGATTTTGCAAGAAAAGACTTTTTTCTACAATTTTTTTTTTAAATTTTAATTGACGGGTAATTCCTTTGTGTGTAATCATTTCCTACAAAATTATAAAATTTGTAAGTATTTCTTACAAAATTTGTTGCGAAAAGTGCTTTATACAAAATATTTTGCAAGAAAATTGGTAGCAATTTCTTGCAAAAAAAATTTCATAACAAAATTTGTAAGTATTCCCTACGAACAAAATTTAAAACAAAATTGGCAGGAAATATGAGTTTTTTTAGTAGTGGTATCTAATCTATAAAGCAATAACACTTTCATGACGACAATAGTTCATAATTTTTTATATTAACAACTTTAATACATATAATTTTAATTTGGATTTACACGATAAAAATCATATATTTACATGTTTGTGAGAATTATCATATAGGTCTCAATATGCATATGTCACGTATCGTATCCTATTATTTTCAAGATAAACGTATTCACATATCATATATATGTGTCGTATCTGATACATATATATTATCCGTGCATCATAGATAATCATCATTTTTTTTTTAAAAAGTACGGTGAGATTACTCCCGCGTCTGCATGGATGGACACTAAGTTTGAACCAAGTGGAAACAAAACATCAATGTTCTTCGGTCCCATGCTTTTGGCCAACAAGCTCTACACACGATCCCCCGTTGAGGTAATTACTAGTTACAATATTGTTTTAGTTATGAAAATGTCAAAAAAAACAAAGTATATAACCCTGGTAGTTTCAAGGTTTGAACTAGAACAATATGATAATTGGATCTTTCAGGATCTTGAATTGGCTAAGAGTTTAGTAAGGCCATCATCACTGTTCGTGGAAGACTTGTCAAGGCAGAAGAAATTCTCGAGAGAGGGATATGGGTCAGTTCCACGTTCCTATATTGTCTGCACTGAGGACATTGCAATTACTGCAGAATATCAAGAATGGATGATAAAAAATGCTGCCATCAATGACGTTCAGAAAATCAAAGGGGCAGATCATATGGTTATGAATAGCAAGCCTCGCCAACTAGTTGATGCTCTCCTGAAGATAGCAACTAAATATGCATAAACCCATCCCGCAACCTTTAATTTGCTTTTACTTCATGTTGCTTTCAATTTGACTTCTAATCATCTACTCCATTAAATAAATTAAACAAATAAATGGATATCTTGTGACTTTTGGACTAGTTTTTTCTTCTTTTACTATGAATGAAGTTGGATTGGTTATTAACCGGATAAATTTAGAGACTAATTTGTTTTAATAATTTAAATCTTAATAATTAATATTAATAACCAATTAATTATAATGATTAATTTATAAACTATTTTAATTATCAATAACTTTTAGTTTATAAATTAATCGAATTATATTTGATTTCTACGATTGATCTTAGACATAAGATTTTCTTGCAGTTACATCAGAAAAAAACTATTTAAAAATATTAGAATGGGCTTAACAGACCGAAAACCTATGAAAATGCCAATAAATTAAAAAATAATAAAATTTATTAATTCAGTCAAAACGAACAACACATAAATCAACACAAAGATTATCTTAAAATTGAAATATTAATATTTTTGTGTGGATAAAACCATCGCAGAAAAAAAATTGCTATACAAAAGAAACAAATATATGTTTTATGTCGTCTTTTGCGACGCTAAAAATTGGGTCCGTTTCAAAACTAAGTGTGACTATACGGGAAAACACGAGGTAAGTCGTACTTGAGAAGAAATTAGAAATAGAAATCTAATTAATAATTCTGAAATATTATTGATATTTCGGGCCATCTTCCTTTTGCTGGCCTCCAATTTTTTTTTTTCTTCGTCCAAATCCAAATTAGAGATGTCAAAATGATTTTAACTTTGTTCATCACAGATTTAAAACGGGTTAGGTCGAAAAAATTCAATTTTTTTAAAAATTTAATGTTTTTAGAAGTGGATTGAATTTAACCTTTATCATAAAACGAGGAAAAAATAGATATTATAAATAAATATATGCGGGTATTTTTTATATTCTCATGTTAACGAGGCAGATATAGGAATCATAGTATTCATAGCCATGTATATCCGTACTTGTTATACTCTAATTTAAATTAAATAAACAAAACATGATTAAAACATGAACACATTCATTTTAAATGAATTATTTTTTATCAATTGGTTTTAAAAAAATTCTATTTCTTTGTAATTTGTCATTCAACACTATTTAAATGAGTTATTTGTACTTTGTCTAAAATTAATGTTATGCATTATATTTTTATTTGAATTTATGGTTAAAATATGTTGTAAAATATTATATTTTTATTTTGTAAATAATTGTGGGTATCCGCGGGTAGAGTACTGGGAGCTAGATATATATATATATCCAGGTTGTTCAATAATATTTGAATATTTTGAATGTTGAATTAATTTGTTTTTCAATTTATACATGTTGATACTTTAATCTTCAACTATTATCTTTATAATCATATTTGATTTCACTATTATAAAAATAAATTAAGTCAGGTTATTCTCATTATAATGCAATAAATACATAAAATAAATTGTAAAAAAAAAAAGAAAAACATTGGTAAGTAAATCAATCCACTAACCTACCAATCCCGGATTGTAAAATTTCTGTGAGTTGGGTTGACTCATTCTTAAAAAATGTTTTAAATCTATGATTGTTGAGAAGTCATAAAGTTTGAAATCAGATCCGAGTAAAAATTTCTCAACTTAAAGTGAATGCACATTGATGCTCTATGATTGCCAAGAAAGTTGAGTTGATTCTGAGGTCATAGATCATTAAACTGTATCTCATTTTCTATTTTTATTTTTTGTTTTAATTTAGTTGTTGATGATTTATGACATGGAGTGCATGAAAAGGATTTTGAGTTATTTTCCAAAAAGTTTAGATACAAGAAAGACTACATCGATATCGATAGTAATTGATACCGTCAAGGTAAGGAACATGATACCATGGTATATATGTTTGGAATATATGAAAAAACTCTATTTTCTATATACCTTTGTCAAAGCATTGTTGTCGAGAGAACTCATTTTGTTCGGATAGTCAAAACATGGATATCCTTATGGTGTTCCATCACTCCGTTATTGCCCTCCCACCAATGTGCTGCCATTTATAAGTGATCTTATGAAAATATATTTTGTTTAAAATTATTTGCAAGGGTTAAAACTTTAAATAACTAAAAAGCCTATAACACTAATGTTAATTATTAAATTTTTTTAATATATTATAAAACATTAAAATGAATTTCCATCAATATATTCAGGATGGATAGAGGATTATATTCATGGTATGAATAATCATATGAAGATATTCAAAATTATGCCATGCCAATTAATCACAGAAGAATTTTTAGAAAAATAAATTAAATAACTTAATGGAAGGGTGGAATCCTCTCAGACAAATGCCTCGATTTGTCGTCAGAATTGTAAGAATGGATTAGATCGGACTCGTCATCATTATTTGATCATCACCGAGAAAACCACACCTTCGCATAAGTTCACCAAAAAACGATTCACAAAACAGTATTAACTAAATCAAATCAACTAAATCGAACACATGAATACGAAACAAAAAACAGACTAAAGATAACAACAAATTTAAAAAAAAAAAAAATGAAACTGTGATCATGCTTCTTGCGCAACTGCATTGTTAACCAGGGTTCACCGATTCGCTTTTATAGGCGTTTGGATCTGTGAAGGAAGATTTAGGGTTTAGCACAGCGATAAGGGTTTAATGGCTCCATTTACTGGGCCACAAGTTTAATGGGCCTTATCGATCGTCTTAAAGCTCATTCTATTTTACATCTCACATTCCACGTTTTTTTAATACTTCTAAAATACTTTTATTTTTACTCATCCTAGATTATATTCTTTCTCACATTTTATAAAAATTATTTTATATAACAGAAACTAATTTTTTTAAAATAATTTTTATTTTAAACTTTCGTAATTAAAATAATAGGCAAAGGGTAGAGAAAGTAAAATGGAGAGGAAATTTGGGGTTTTCTTCCTGCACCCCCAATTTTTTTCCTACACCTCCAAGTTTGATTGTGAAGACCATTATATCCTTCGAAAAAATAAAAATAAATTATAAACTAAATATTTTCGTAGCCCGCACCCCTAATAATGAAATTTGGTACCCCAGTTTCTGAAAGTCGGTAACACCGATTTCTAAAAGTCGGTAACCCCGATTTCTGAAAGTCGGTAACACCGGATTCTGAATGTCGGTAACATCGGTTTCTGAAAACTGATAACACCGGATTCTGAATGTCGGTAACATCGGTTTCTGAAAGCCGGTAACACCGGATTTTGAAAGCCGGTAAATTTATGATTTATGTATCTTAAATTTATGATTCTCCTATGATGTTTCTTCCAAATTAATTTTTACCCAAATTAGTATGAACTCTAATTATGATTTTAGGAATTCTTTTATCAAATTGGCATGAACCTTAATTATATTTTTACCCAAATTAGTACAACCTTAAATTATGAAATTTAAAGGTTGTTGTGTTTTCTGCTGAAATGGTAAAATTTATGGATATATCTTGGGTTGCATTACAAATTCTGTTACAGATAATGAATTAGTTGGATAACCTTGATTTGGAATAGAAATTAGAATACCACTGTTGCGTGAATTCAATGATTTAGAAATATTAGAAATTGAAAAGTGCAAACGTGAATCACTCTATGAAAATGGTTTAAGTAAAGAAAATGAAGAATTTTTTATTTAACTAGAAAATTAATTTATATATCAAAAAATTAAATTTGGCACCCCTAAAATTTTTATTCATGTTTCTTCACTGTTCGTATCTTGAAAATAGATAAAACCAGATTCTGAAGGCCGGTAACACCGGTTTTTGAAAGCTGGTAACACCGATTTTTGAAAGCTGGTAACACTGGGTTCTAAAAGCCGGTAACTTCGATTTCTGAAAACCGGTAACTACAAACCAAAAGGGTAGTAGTGGAGTTATAAAAAAGTTGGAGGTCTAGGAATAAAAATTGGGGGTGCAGGAAGAAAAACCCAGGAAATTTTTGGTTTGATGTAAAAAATGTATACAGAACTAGGGGTGGCAAACGGGCCAGCCCGACCCGTTTTGGTATGGCCCGTATATGGCCCATCAAACAGAAACAACCAATAATCACAATTCGTCCCGTATAGGACAGGCTAACGGGCTAGGCCGGGTTGGCCCGTCTAGTTTTCGAATAATAAATTAGTTTTCAAATTTTTTAATTTGTTTTATTTTTAAAATTTGTTTATATATACATATAAATTATTATTAAAGTCATATTTAATCAAATAAAATATTATTTTAATTTTTAATTGATTAATTAGTTTTTTTAATTAGATAAGTTAAAATAATTATTAAATTTACATATTAAATTATTCAATTATAACTAATAATTTAAATTTAATTTGTAGGTGTTAATGATTTAAATTACAATACTATTATATATTTATAGATTTAAAATATATAATCTAAAAATTCATCTTTTGAATTATTTTTATTTTATTTTTTTTAAAACGGGCTCGTACTTTGGCCCGTCAAGTTGACGGGCTGGATGAGACGGGGCAGAACGGACTGACAAGTTGAAATCTTCAACCCAGTCCGTTCCTTTTAGCATGGACTGACGGGTTGGCCCGTTGGACCCAGCCCGTTTTGCCACCCTTATACAGAACATATCAATCACGTTTGAGAGTTTTAAGTTGAAGTTTAAGGGTTTTAAACATGGCAACCTTGGCGCGAGATTGAGTGGCGTAATAGGTAACCAGTCTCTTCCAGATTTGTGTTGATGAAGAAAGACCAACCATTTTGGTTAAGAGGGTGGGTGTCATAGAGAAGAGGAGTCATGATGAGGCGATTAAATTGTCTTGTTGATATGGAAGAAACTCTGGATTTTCATTGTTGGAGAGTTCATCTTCTGTGTTGAGTAATTGTGGAGAAACAACATTGTTGTCAATAAAAGGTAGAAGTTGTAAACCGGTGAGTGTGGCATAACTTATACACCGCATATCTTGATAAAAAATTTGAAGGACGAAAATACTATACTCAAATTTCATATATTTAATTATTGTCACTAATATAATAAAAATATATATAGTTTAGTATTGAAATCTTCTTATATGTTTTTTTTTCAAAAAAATAATAATTTTGAAGTTGTTTTCAATATGAAACTGATTTTAAATAAGTTTTTCTAATTTCATCTCTTTTACTGGATATTCTCATATTTGAGAATGATCTCTTAGAATAAGTTTCAAAGAATTAATATAAAACTTTTTGTCTATAATTTCAAAGAATTAATATGAAACTTTCCACTTATAATTCTTTGAATATTAAGAAATGGTTCTTTAATTCAACAATTGAATTCTTAGTATCATTGAGATGAAGTAAAGAAGTAAATTTGTATGATTTTCATCTTCACAGACATCTTTCTTTTATCACTTCAAACAGAATGAATCTATTATTTTTTTTCTTCATAATATACCTATTTTAAAAAAATTAAGACTAAAAAATAATTTATCAAAATCTAATAAAAAATGAGAGACATAATTATTAACAAAATCTATGATAATCAAGTCACATTTAAAAAATGGTTATGAAAAAAATATATAGTACATAACTTTTATTTTTATATTCATAAAAAAATATACAAAAAATGAAAAAGAAAACTAAATATCAAACTAATATTTCCATATCAAGAGGAAAAAAAAGTAAGAAGAGTTATTTTTTGTATCTTAAAAGAGAAAGGATGAGAAATGAGAAGGAGGAGAATGAATTTATGTCAAATTTTCTTTTTTTTTTAAACAAAAAATAGAAGAAAATATGCAAAAATAATAAATGAATACAATATGTGAGAAACTTAAAATAAGAAAGAGAAAAAAAATATCTCAACAAATTTTATTATTCTTTATTATATTTCATTTTTAATTTTATTATTTATTACTATTAAATATTACATCTAATAAAAAAATCAATCTAAAAATTTTTTAAATTTATTTAAAAATATTTTAAAAAAAATTTAAAGAATCTTGGAGGATCATAACCCTCCCAAAGGCCTTCTAAGCTCCGTCACTGAACTTATATTTTCCAAGGGCAAAAAAAAAAAAGTTTTCCATGTCTACTTTAAAATGGATAAGAATGGAAAAAATATGGACGACACAGGAAGAGTTAACAAGTATGGAAGGTGTGGAAACCATGGGGGGAAGTCATGGCCTAACCAAAGCAAATGTGACGAGAGAGAAGGAGGAGAATAAAACTTGTGAAAATGATACATTGACCAACCAAAACCAAAGCAAACAATTCTCATCCATACTTCAATTTTTTATCAAAAATATTTTATTCGCTTCAAAATAATTTAAAAAAATAACAAAAATACATTAATTTTAAAAAAATCAGAACTAAATTAAAACTAAAAAAATAATTTAATATTTGTAGATAAAAATAATAATTAAAAAAATAATTTAACCAAAATTTTAGTCCCCGATGCACGTATCCATTGAATTGTTAACAAATGTAAAATATCACAAATATCAAACATAAAATAAATCCATTGTGTAGTAGTGAATAACATGAAAAATACAAGAGTATAGATAAAAGAAAGTAGTTGCATTGTATTAGAAGACTTCATATGTAAAGTACATTCTGGATACAATGGATCAAGCATATACATAGAGTTATCTGTACATATAACTAAGGAATGAAACTACATCGACCCGCAAAGCAGTCTTTTGGGCCCTTCATCATACACACATAGACAACCTTTTGTTCTTTTCATTAGACACAAACATAGACGATCTTATACGCTCTTCATCATATGCACAGGATTTAAAATCAATACATTAAATAAAAAATTAAAACAAAGATGAATGATTATTTTTTTCATAATAATTTATAAACCCCCAAAAGAATTGAATGCATTTATATAAAAGCAATGAAAATCAAAACAAAATACATAAATTAGCCGGTTGAGTTTCTACGAGTGCACAATCTTACATGGTATTAAAATTCTGCAAAAATGATTTTAAAAAATGTATGTGATATCAGTGAGGGCTCAACAGTTTGGAAGACCTAAAACAAACTTAACAAATGAGACATTTGATTTAAAATTTATTTTTTGAGTTTTTTTTATACAAAATTATTTATTAAATTGTCATAACTAATTTCATTTGACATTTCTTTCTCAATAGATAATATGACTAATCCGTTTAATCTTTTTTTAGACAATGTTGATCTTAAATAAATTTTTATTACCTTTAGTTTATGAGAAACTCCTTTTAAGTTATACTACAACTAATACTACAATTGTTAACATTATCCTATAAGTTATATATACATTTGAATTTTTTTTTATTCTTTTTATATAATTAAGAATGTCAATTAGTTTATCCTTTTCCAAACCTATAATTTTCCTTAAGATATCTAATTCTGAAATTAAATCAAATTCATCAATATCCAACGAATTATCATGTTTTAAAGATTTTTCAAGATTTAAGCATTTTTTTAGAAAAATGAAATATCTACACACCGTAATACACAAGACATTTGCTCTTTTTTGTTCATAGCTCTTTTTTTGTTATGCAATTAAAGTCTCAATTCTTCTTTTTTTTTTGAATTTTTGAATAGCTTGATTCAAATTTTATAATTGACATATCTATATATTTTTATATGAAATAAAAAATGATAATATATAAAACACTACTAAAGATAAATATATAAAACGAATGAGTTAAAACAATGAAACCTGATTCTAGTTGTCAAGAAAATAAACTCGATGGTAGACTTGCAGTATCTTGAAGTGTCAAGTCTCTTTTTTAAGTCTCAACTTTTTCACAAACTTGCAAAGTTATTTATTTTAAAATTAATCATTAATAAAAATAATTAAAAAAATATTGTTCTTCTAAACTCAATAATACATTTTTTTTCTTTTCCTAAACTTGAATTATTTTTATACAGAAAACCCAACTTTGAATTATGCTCAAATCAATATATTATCTACCAGAAGATTAAACCATAGTCTAATTAATAGTTTTGTAAAAAAATTCAGTTTCTACTCAAGATATATGCAAAAAAAAAAAACTCTCAAAATTCATAAATAAGTATCGAAAAACAAAACTAAGTAAAAGAAGCACATTTCTAATTCTAATACAAATCCAAAATAGAATAAAAATAACAATAACACAAATAGAAAGAAAAAACATACTAAACAGAAATGAGGATGAAAAAAATTGATACACACGCACAATATGAGAATCAAGAGATTTAACGAATGCAATATGCCAAAACCCTAGAAAAAAAATACTATTAGAAGAAAAGAAGAAAATAAAGTAAGGAGAGGTAAGAGAAGTCATAGAGAGATAAAAAGAAGAAAATATAATCCAGATTGATTATAAGAGAATAAAGATAGTTAATCATTTTCTTCCTTGTAAACAAAAATTATAATTTACTAACAAAATATTTTAACTTATTAATTATCATTTATACTACCAATAAATATTAACATATACTAATAATAATTTAATTAAATTTATTCCCAAACATAACCTTATAATTAATTTAATAGTTTTACATTAGTAATAAAATATTTTGATGAGGTCTTTTTTATCTTAAGTATAATTTTATAATAGATTTAATAGAGGTATATTAATTAGTACTAAAAAAAATTTGAGGCCTTTTTTTTCTTAAACTTAATTTTATAATTAATTTAATAGAAAAATATTAGCAGTAATTTTGTTTTGGCCTTTTTATCTGTAGGCCTAAAGCGAGTATCCTGATCGTGTGTCATATTAATTTTAAATTTATTGAAATTTTGTGAGATTGATCTTCGCTAATAATGGTAAAACGAATTTATAAGTTAATTCAAAACATAAGTTGTTAGAATTACTTGTCAAATACAATCATAATTTGCAAATGATTCAAGTGTATGCATGACTTAATTTATCTTAAGCTTAACAATTATTTATTTAATAATAAGGGTTATAATTTTTTTTTCTATTTTCGTTTTTATTTTTGTCAATGTAGTGTTATTTTTTTTTCAATCAGATCCTAATTTTTGTTAATTTTGGTCATTTTTTTTAATACCATTTAAACAATTAATTGTAATGACGGTCATGTATCTTTTCGTGGTTCTTTTTAATCTTTTAGATTTTTAAAATTTAAAAAAAATGTCCATGTGTCAACCCAACAACATGTCATGTGTTATAATCAATGTTATATATTCAATTTGTTTCTTATGTTTGTTATTTTGTTCAATTTAGTCTCAATTTTTTTTAATTGAACAATTTTGTCTCTCTCCAAATTGATATCAAATTTAATTTTTATATAAAAGTTATAATGATTTTTTTTATTAAATTTCACATTTTTATTCAATATTTTTGGTTTAAATTTACAGTTAATTTAAAATTAGAATAAAAATTTTAAGGACGAGAAGTAACACCATTGATCTAAAATTTTAAGAGATTAGTAGTCATCATCCTTAAAGTTTTCATTCTAATTTTAGACTAATTATAACCTTAAACCAAAATATTTAATAAAAATATGAATTTTAATAAAAACATCATTATAATATTTATATAAAAATTAAATTTTGTTTAATTTGAAGAGGGACAAAATTGCTCAATTTAAAAAAATTGGGACTAAATAAAACAAAAATAAAAAATACAGAAATAAAATTGAATATAAAATATTGATTTTTGACTAATGACGCGCTGATGGGTGACACAAGGTCATTTTAAAAAAAATTAAAAAATAAAATAAAATTAAAAAACCACGAAATGACACTTGGTAATTACTGTTCATTACCAATAATTATTTAAACGACGTTAACAAAAAAATATATCAAATTGAACAAAATTGACGAATATTAAAACGTGATTAAACAAAAAAAAAATATTAAGACTAAATTGACAAAACTGAACAAGAAAATATGGAGCAAATGTATATTTTAAATAATAATAATTTTATAAGCAATTCAATTAACTAATTAATAATTTTTTGAATTTTAGTAAAACTTTTCTAAATTCTTATTTATCTTAAATTAAAAGAAATAAAGTTGTCAAATTATAGCTTTCTTAAGTGTAATGCGAACATGCATTAAACGTGAAAGTGGTTATTAAGAGATTTTTTTTTTTTGTAACATACACCACTGTTTGATAAATTTATTAATAAAAAAGTGTTATTTACGAAATTGTTATTTGAAATAAATTTGAGTAAAACATGTTAATGACTGTATTTACGAAAAGAAAACTAGTACTGTGACCGGTAGTTATCTTAACGGAAATGATATTTGAACATAAATTTTGAACTCATTTTTTACATGGGTGACGTGGCAGACTTTTTTAATTTTTAATTTATTTTTTTTAAATGAAACCTAAGCCATTGTCACATGCGCGGAAGTTATCCCGAAAATCCTTTTTGCCAAAGCGAAATCAAACATGGAGAGAGAAAGTTGAGTGTTGGTGAGACAGGGAGAGAGAAAGGCGTTGCAGAGTGGAGCGTGAGAAAGTCGGAGGAGAGGCGGTCAAAGTGTTATTTGTGCGACAGAGGGAGAGAAATGCGTTGCAGAGAGAGAGGCGGAGAAAGTGTTGTTTGTGCGAAAGAGGAAGAGAAATGGGGTTATCTTATTTAAGATGTCTTTAGGTTGTTCTTTAGATGTTGTTAAGTGCATTTTATGTTGAAGTTTGTATGGTAAAGCAGAAGCACCACCAACACTGTTCTGTATGTGATGTTATTCAAGTTATTAACTGCTCCAATTTGCTTCATATTGGTTTCTAAAAACCATTTCAAAATGCTGGAAAAAACCCCCGCTCCCAGAGGTGGGGAGTGGTCTGTAATTATATGGGGAGTGGTGGCAAAGACCAAAATCTTTGTCACTACTCCCCATATAATTTGCTATTACTCGCCACATTTGGGAGGGGTTGTTTGATTTTTTTATTTGCCTATGCCTCCAAGCAAGGAAGACAAAGCCCATGTCAGCCCTTACGCACTTTAATTTAATTTTATGTGCATGTATGTGAGGTGATGTTGTTGTTGACCTTATGCTGGGTGTTAGAATATTTTTTACGAAATGCTGAAGACCAAAATCTTTGCCACTACTCCTCATATAATTTGGTACTACTCCCCACATCTGGGAGTGGTTGTTTGATTTTTTTATTTGCCTATGCCCCCAAGCAAGGAAGAGAAAGCCCATGTCAGCCCTTACTCACTTCTTTAATATAATTTTATGTGCATGTATGTGAGGTGATGTTGTTGTTAACCTTATGCTGGGTGTTAGAATATTTTTTACGAAATGCTGAAGACCAAAATCTTTGCCACTACTCCCCATATAATTTGGTACTACACCCCGCATCTGGGAGTGGTTGTTTGATTTTTTTATTTGCCTATGCCTCCAAGCAAGGAAGACAAAGCTCATGTTAGCCCTTACTCACTTTAATTTCATTTTATTTGCATGTGTGTGAGGTGATGTTGTTGTTAACCTTATGCTGGATGTTCGTTTTTTTTTTACGAAGTTCTGAAGACCAAAATCTTTGCCACCACTCCCCATACAATTACAGACCACTCTCCACCTCTGGGAGCGGGGTTTTTTCCAGCATTTTGAAATGGTTTTTAGAAACCAATATGAAGCAAATTGGAGCAGTTAATAACTTGAATAACATCACATACATAACAGTGTTGGTGGTGCTTCTGCTTTACCATACAAACTTCAACATAAAATGCACTTAACAACATCTAAAGAACAACCTAAAGACATCTTAAATAAGATAACCCCATTTCTCTCCCTCTGTTGCACAAACAACACTTTCTCCGCCTCTCTCTCTGTCTATAACGCATTTCTCTCCCTCTGTCGCACAAACGACCGCCTCTCCTCCGACTTTCTCACGCTCCACTCTGCAACGCCTTTCTCTCTCCCTGTCTCACCAACACTCAACTTTCTCTCTCCACGTCTGATTTCGTTTTGGTAAAAAGGATTTTCAGGGTAACTTCCGCGCACATGACAATAGCTTATATTTCATTTAAAAAAAATAAATTAAAAAGAAAAAAAGCCTGCCACGTCACCCATGTAAAAAATGAGTTCAAAATTTATGTTGAAATATAATTTCCGTTATCTTAATAACCATTAATTTGCCGACAAGACATAACAAACCAAACCATTTCTCAGTTTACATATAGCGAGAAAGGAACGACGAAGAGGACCAGAAGAATAGAAGATGAGTTCAGAAAAAGTTGTTCTAATTTTTATTTTGTGTTTGAGCATGATGAGTGCAGGACATTGTATAGATAGGAAGCATTTTGTTCTGGTGCATGGGGTCTGCCATGGAGCTTGGAGTTGGTACAAGGTGAAGCCACTCTTGGAATCTGCTGGTCACAAGGTCACAACACTCGACCTTGCAGCTTCTGGCATCAACATGCACAACATTGACAATGTTAATACTTTCGCACAGTACACTGAACCTCTGTTGCAGTTATTGGCCACAACTTCCTCTAATGAGAAGGTCATTCTAGTTGCCCATAGCCTTGGCGGACTCAACATAGCACTTGCCATGGACAAATTCCCACAAAAAGTTGCTGTTGGTGTTTTCCTAACAGCTTTTGCTCCAGACACAGAACATAACCCTTCTTATGTTTTGTTAAAGGTATATGCTATACTTGTTAAACTTTTCATCGATTTTTTTATATTTTTGTAATGCCTTCAACAAAAAGTACAATGGATTAAAAATATTATGCGTAAAAATTTTCAATTATATTATATTGTTTTCAAGATTATATGATATAGTTCCATGCATATATTCATCATTATTATTTCTTGTTTCTTGAAAAGTACGCTGAGAGAATCCCCTTGTCTACATGGATGAACGTTAAATTTGAACCAAGTGGAAACAAAACATCAATCTTGTTTAGTCCCATGTATATGTCCAGCAACCTCTACCAACGATCCCCCGCTCAGGTACTTACTTGTTACGATAATTGTTTTAGTTCTGAAAAGAGTCATAAAACATGAATATGATTTTCAGGACCTTGAATTGGCCAAGAGTTTAGTAAGAACATCATCACTCTTCGTGGAAGACTTGGCAATACAAATGAAATTCTCGAAAGAGGGATATGGGTCAGTTTCGCGTTCTTTTATTGTCTGCACTGAAGACCTTACAATTCCTATGGAATATCAACAATGGATGATCCAAAATGCTGTCATCGATGACGTTTTGAGTATCGAAGGCGCAGATCATATGGCTATGAATAGCAAGCCTAGAGAACTATTTGATTCTCTCCAGAAGATAGCAACTAAATATGCATAAATCCATCACACAAGCTTTAATTTGCTTTTATTTCTTCTTGCTTTCAATTTGACTTGTCTAAGGACTATAAGATCTCGTTTGAAATTACTACTCTACGAAATAAATAAATAAATAATAAGAAATATCTTGGAACTCCTGAACTTTTTTTCCTTTTCACTATGAAGGAAGTTGTGTTCCTTTAACCAAAAAAGTCAAACTAATCAAATAAATGTTCCTACCAAAGATATTAAATAAATTTAGTTCAATGGATAATAAAATTTTTTGTTGAAAATCATATCGACTATAAATAAGACCGATTTATAATATATAAGTGGATGAAAATCTTATCTTATAAGTTGGTGTTGTAAAATTAAGTTAGGATTAAAATTAACATGGTATCAAAATCGTGATTTAAAGTTTATTTTAACAAAATTTATTGTTTGTTGAGTCTATTATTTCATCTATTATCAAGTCACAATCGGACCGCTTATTTTTTTTAATAACAAAGAATAAAACATATTTAGTAGAACATTTGTGATGTCTAAAGCCTTTAAACTTTACTTACAAACTTTGTTTTTCTTACTAATTACGAATAAAACATCTAGGAACCTCGAAAACACACCAAGTTACAATCCAAACTTACCAATCTACCCATCGACATTATGTTTAAAAATTCAAGTTAAACTAACATTCATTTGTAAAAGATCAAGTAATTTACAAAAAAAAGAACACAGATATAACAACCTCATGATAAAAGTCCTTGTGATGTAGTTGCATTAGTGTTTCTACAGGATTTTCTTCCATGCTCAATGGGGCTGGATATGCGGTATTATGATTTCGTCCTTGTCGTTTGTTCTTATGGGTTCTAGAATCTTCCCAAGACCCTTCCTTACATAGGCAATACTCTTGTTTTTCAAAAAATAACATTTCATTGCAGCCTAAACTTCTTACAATTTATCCTTGCAAGACTACATTGTTTTCTAACATAGACAAGATTAAATCAGTAGTCACTACACAAAAAAGAATTGTCCATAAGCATATGAAGTGGCATGATTATTCAGAATTCTTTATTAGGTAATAAGAGCCAAGATGTTCATCCCTATAAAAATATTAACCATTAGATTGAACATTGATACTAGTCTGAATATGAAAAAGTAACATTGATTCGGTTATGCTTAGTCCATAGTCATGCATTTAAATGTGCTATACAAAATATTTCTTTTACATCTACCTTTTCTTTCTTAAATATTATGATTCTAGATTGACCAAAATATTACCATCCACACTACTTTCTAAATTTTGTTTTGTTTTCCATTAAGTTCCATAAGATGAATGTGTTGGAAATGAGTTTTACGTTGATTGTGGTTCAGTGAGCATACACCTATTGACCTATCACACATTTTCCGTACCATCTTAAACTATTTTACAAAAGAAAACTACGGGTTTAACACTTTCATTTTGTTCTTTATGCAACTCACAAAAGTTGTTGCCAAGTTGTACCCCACCCCCTTTATGCAATAGCTTATTCTTTGTTGATATCTCCACCCTAGGTATTGTGCATTGGGTAAAGGATTCATAATCCAATATGATCAAAACGACGAAGGAATTACCAAAGTGTAAAAAAGGAGATGATTGTGAAACCTTATGTACTTATGCCTGTCTCTAAAAAGGGTGTGGTAAAATGTGCATCTGTTGTAGGAGATACATACAAAAGAGTTGTTATAAATTAGTGGGTTGATAGATTTGCCAACCCAATAATAAGTGTTGCAAATTTGGTATAATGATACCAACATGTGCATTCAAACCACATGGAAAAGTTTCGGTTCAACCCACCTTACCCATTGCCCTAACATCACATTGCACAACTAATTGTTCATTCTTTTTATTATTATTTCATGGCACAACTATATTCTAGATCTTTATACCAGATGTGAAGGAGTTGTATCGGATTAATTAGAAAAAAATAAATGGGAGCAAGTGAGTGCCTAAAATATGCTGAAATTTTAATAAAACCTGTTAATGAATGAATAAATCATAAATGTGAGCAAGTAGGTTGTACGCAACATAGCTAAAAACATACAAATTTTATAAAATAAGTAAATTCCACGTGAAAACATTTTACAACGTACAACTCGTGTTGTGGATTGTTGGAGGTGAAGATACACTTCACTATTTTTTTAGATATCCATCGATACCACGCTCACTAAAACTTTGTACAATAATAGAACTACAAAAACCTTCGACGTGTGTAACTTTTTTGCTTCATTTTTTCTCTCCTACAATGTGAAGCACACCACCTTTTCTATCACCAAATTAAATATTGGAAAAGATAATAATAGGTTTAGAAGATATCACACCAATCATTAAGTTCCCGTTATATGGATTATTTTGTCTTTCGTTGATCCTTATGAACATCACTTTCTGCAGGTTGCACTGTTGATATTTCATTGGTGTCGGTTATTTTGGTTTAAGTTAATAAGTTATGAGTTCATCATGTTCTTAAATGCACTTAAAGTCTTTTCTAAAAGCAAAAACAACAATGTACATTGTTAAACGGTCATTATTTTCTATTTCCATAAACTCCTTTATTTACTAATAATTTTTAATTTATGAATTAATATTTAAATTAATTATTATCATTATAAGAAATTTTTTTATTAATAATTAATTTTAGTTATAAAAAATTGTTAATTACTATAATAACCAATATAAATACTAATTTAATAAATAAAAAATTATTGATTATTAAAATAGTCTTATTAATAAATAAAAAATTATAATTGGTCACTAATTACTCAGAAACTAATTCTTTTGGTAGCAAAACTTTTGGTAATTAATGTTTAGTGACAATTTTTTTTTGGTAGTCAAAACCTTAGTAACTAAATTTTAGAGACTAATTATAATTTTTTATTTATAATAGTGACTGTCTTAGTAACCAATAATTTTATATTTTGTAAATTGGTATCTAAATTGTAATGACTAACAATTTTTTGTCATATAAATTGGTTTTAATAACTTACATATAGTTACATATATGGTCTTGTCACAATATTATATACTCACATATATGGTCTTCACATTAATTTTATTTATTTATTTATTTTAATCAACAAAGAATAAAATTGCATTAAAAAAAGCACTTGAGAAGTATTGTAACCTTTATATAAAAAACAAAATCTATGAGTGTTCATCATTAACTTAACATCATGGCTTCAACAATCAAAACCTAACCAAAACAACTGGTCACAATCTATACCAATATTGTGATCCACATAGAGAACAAGGCCATAGTATACCTCTCTAACACTTCTTCTGGCTCTGAATATGCAAAGATCAGCCAAGAATCTTGTTCTCCTTTTACAATCCTATTAACAAATATATTGTGCCTGCTACTACTCATGGTAATCCATTCACACTCATGTTCCCTAACATTAATTTTATTTATTTATTTATTCTATGTTTTAAATTAACATGATTTTAACATAGTGTATGTAATTTTTTTAATATTTATTTAAGATGGTATTAATTTTTACAACATTTATTTTAAAATTTGTGTGCCTCTATGACTTAGGATAATGATTACATAAAAACTTTAAATCTAAAGACTTGTATTTAAATTTGATATAATATTGTAATTTACGTGAATCTATAATTCATACTAATGGAAGATTAAGATTTTTTCCCATTTTTCTATATATTTATCTTTGCATTCAAATATTTTTCATTATCTTTTTTTTTCTACACATGGTCCATTTTAGGGGCTTGATTTTTCTATATTTTTGCGCACTATATAATTATAAGAAAATTGTAAGTTTTTTTAATAAAGAAAATCATTAAAGGGCTCACGAAATTACTAACTTCATCCATAGATGTTTGATCCATCTTTCTATCCGTCTAAAAATTCAATGAAAAACTCTACAGCAACATTACCTAAGAGATGCAAGGACGGAAATATCTGTGTGGGTAGATTCATATTATCTACGGATTATAAATAAAGTCTTTCGGTAAATCAAATCATATATATTATGTAATTAATTTAGAATAAAACTAATTTAAGAATTCGTTTTCAATATTTTTAAATAACTTATTAATTATAGAAAAACTTGATTAATTTATAATTGTAATTAGAGTTTAATTTTACCGCGTTATCGATTACTAAAAATGATTTTGAATGATATTTTTAAAGCAATAATTGTATGAATAAACGATTAAAAAAAAGGAAAAAACATGCCCAATGTATCTAAATTATTAATTTTTAAAATTATGAACAAAGAAAAATAAGCTCTTCAATTAAACTTTAAAAGGAAGAAATAAATAAATTTTGTTAGAAGCAATAAAACCTCGGCGTCTTGAATCCTATATTCAGTCAGAAATCAAACCTTGAAAAACAGATATAGTTTAGAAATCGTCTTTTCTTCTTATGATGAAACACATGAAGATTAACCAACCTTTTACACAGCAACAGAAGTTGAAAGAGTTTACTTTTTTTGAATTGAAAGAGTTTACACTCAATTAGTTTTTGATCAAGTCAAGGAAACAAAATGATATTAAACATAGGTTGTCGTTTTACATCTGAATTAACCAAGAAAGGTTGAAAATGAGTAAGAAGAACTTTTAGATACAAGCAACAACCCTAAAGATGATCTAGATATAGTAAACCCAAGGTTTGGTAGTAACAAAAAAGAACTAAACAAACCTAAAGTCTTTTTTTGGCTAAGCTCCAACTTTACTTTCTCTGCCATAAATTCGGTTGTTATTTTCAGTTGTGATACTGATACATTGAAAATGACTGCTACTAGCATGGTGTGGTTGTTCCTACTAAATTAGTAAATAATCTACATATGAATCAACTGTCTCTGCCTTTCTAAATTTTCATCATTTATTAACATCTAAGATATCTAGACAATAACCCCTATTATCATTTCATTGTGCCAAAAAGAGTGTAACCGAACTTTGAGTACAAAGAAAAGATCAACACCAAATAATCATTAAAAGATGGAAAGTTGAGCGGTATGTACGTATATTGTACAATATATTATCCAAGAAAGTAAATTTAACAATAAATAATAAAAGTGCACTTTGGAATTTAAGCACAACTTTGAGGATGGAAAAACTAGAAATGATATAGAATGGTATTTTTGGGATTAAATTTCACTGATTTCACTTTCGTTTATATAAACACAAATCTTCTTTATTAAAAGATCAATTTCAACCCACAAGTTTATTCAGACCCTAATCCATTACTAAGATGAGCTTAGATTTTTTTTATTAAGAGTTAATTCCTTATGAACTTATCTCATGTGAATTCGTATTCATAGGAAATGATAAGGATGTTAATGTGGGACGAGCTATATGAGTCAGCCCACTAATTTATAAAAAAAAAATGTGGGATGAATTAAATATTTTAGTCTATTGACACGCTTAGGTTTATATCTCATAACTCGCAGTTCGCACAGACCAATAACGAACTGGAACAAGCTAACCTATATAACCCGCACATTATTTTTACCGCATTTTAATCTCTAAGTCAAATAAGTTTTATTTTATTTTATTATTTTTTTCACTCCATGATTGAATCTCTCTTACTTACATTTAACATTGATTAATTGCTATAATATTTTGGTATCTTAGACAATTTTTTTTTTTTATGTTTCCTTGTTTATGAAAGGTTTAGCTATGGCATGTTTTTTAAGGTAGATCTTAATCATATGTCTACTTACTTTATTTATTGCCAATAGACTTGTGTAGTGTAACAAAAATGTGAAACATTAAAACAAAAGTATTATTATAACATTTGTCTAATGTTTTTTTCTTTTGGAGATTTTGTTTATGTAGACGAACTGAAATCCACGAACCAGTAATTATATAGGACAAACCAATAAAACTAACCCATTATTCTTATAGAAAGAAATGAGATAAGTCAACCCACATTATCATCTTAAAAAATTATTATACCTTAGAGATGGATAAAGTCAGTAATGTCAAAATATCTTACTTAAATTAAATAAAAAATATATGTATGTCTAAGACAAATAGAAATAATATGTATAATATCTTATTTAAATTAAATAGAAAATATATTAAATCATATAAAAACAAACATCTTAGACTAAAATATCTTTTGTTATGCTAAATATATTAAGTAATATTTTCCAATTTTAACATTGTTTATGATGAGGACTAAATAAGAATTACAAAATGTCATTAAACTTAAGAGTAACAAATATCATTCCGGACATCAAAGAGAGCAAAGTGATACTTTTAGAGACTTAAAATGTATTGAAGCCTGTACTCTATAGTCCATTTTTACGATTGTGATTTAATTTTTTCAAAAAGTTATTCGACCCACATACATCCGATTCATATCCACATGTTACTGTCAGGAAGAAAAAGTGGGTGAAACAGCCATCATATCATGGTTTACTTAAGGCCCCATGGGAGGAGATCTTCTCAATCCAAACTTTCTCAAAACTGGAAAAGGAAATTTGGCCAAGACACTTTCTCAATCTGAACACAGACTTTCGTGCTTCGTTTCGCATAATTCCATATTCCTGACCTTTTTTTTCCCGCCCTCTAATATGCTTAAAAATATTATAACATAAAGCACTTGAAACCATTTTCACGCCAGCCTTGAAGTGAGGGGTGTTTGAAGAAGAATACAAGCTCCAAGTAACAAGAGAAAGGAACCGCAAGAAAGACATCCTACAACACAATAATTGCTTGGATTATTGAGAATATAGTACAAAAGGTCTCGCAAAGGAAGATCATGCTGCTGACTAAAAGTTGAGGGAATGGACTAGTACCTCCATAAATTCAAGATGACATTGGACGCCAGACTCACCGGAGATGACATGTAATGTAATTGATGGATTTGGAGTAATTCCAGCTTGTTACCATATGGCACAAGCAGCAAAAAATGTGGAAAGGTGAAGCACTAAGTCCCATCTATGCCAACGTATTGGCCATATTACACCCACACAATTCTGAACCAGCACAAAAATTTTCCACATTCAGCTATCTGTGCCAGCAATACCTATTTACGGCAAGAAGTCTATTCAGCTAGTAAACTAAAATTTAACCATGAAATAACAGACAAGAATTTTCATATAATTTAAAAATTAATCAAGATAAGGCCTGCCTTTATTCCGTGAGCATCCTACTCGCCCAAAAATGTAGTTCTGTAGCCATTAATAAGCACAAGATAGCCAAGCTATGCAGTTTTCGTAATTACTCGGTTTTTAGTCCATGGGATCCCTTTTCCTGAGAGCAGAACTCTTGAAATCTTCTAAGACTACAAGAAATAAGTTCATCACTTACTTTTTTCTTCAGGTTCAAAGAATCACAATTCTAAAAGCTTGACCCTTTTGTTGAACAATAAATGCATTATCAAGAAGCATACCGTTTCAAAAGCACTTCGGGATTATAAGGAAACAACTTCTTTTGATGAAGATTATAAACAGAATTGTTCAAAGATAGTAAACATTCAGCAGCTTTCTTAAATGGTTTGATATTGTAACGCTTGAAGCCACAACCACTGTCTTCCTTATAATTCTTGATAAGCAACATGGTACTTCCACTGTTGTCAACTGACGTAGGTATCCCATCTGCTAACAACTGCAGACCATCCCCTACAATTTTTCTTCTCTTGCAAGGTGATTGATCCAAAAATTCTCCAAATAATGGAAATTCCACAAATAACTTCCATGAGTTGCATATCAAATGCAAGCATCTACAACGTGCAAAAGAGAAAAAGTAAAAGCCAACTTTTAAGAAACAAGTCAGGATAAGTAAAACAACTAACAATGTAATCTGATGATTCTGAACCCTGAACTTAATCTCCATAATTTATAAATGCAAAAAAAAAAAAGAAAAATTGTAGGCTAAAACAAAAATTTTAAAAATATGGAGCTGACCAGAGTTTTCTTTTACATGAATCATGGAAAAGCAAGAGGATATTCAGAAATACAGAAGAATATGTTCAAAAGGTCTCGCATTCACAGAAAACACAGAACCAGATCTGATTATAGCTTTTCAAGTTTATTTGTAATCACTGAAAGAGGAAATTTTGTCATCCAATAAAGTTACAATGACTACCTTAAAAGATATTTAGCACAGCTTATTCCAGTATCTTTTGAAATGAGATAATCTAGAAGCACTTGATGATCATAATGTATCTGCAGATCAATAAGAACAAGATAATAAGCCTTTTAAAGCTTTACAAAATAAACTAATAGATAAAGTGGACAGCAATGGGGTGTCCATCTTCATGAGGTAAGGTAGTGCATAATACTAGCCTCGAAAAGGAACAGATGGAAATGGTACACCGGAATAAAAATGTCTGACAACGCAAAAGGAAAATCTTTCATTACATCCTGATAAGCAGCATCCTTTCTTTCAGACCTACATCATTCAAATCTCAATAAAGCGGATCCTTCCATTAACTGGTTGATAAAAAATAGCAAAACATTGAATACAATTTCTTACTGTTGCTGGAGACAGGATGATATACTACACAATAGCAAAAGCACATCAAACAATAGATCATCCTGCCATTCAAATGATAAATAACTCAAATGAAACTTCAAGATATTGTCATTAAAAGATTCAAAACTACAAAGGAAAATAACACTCATCAATACCTCAGTCTCACAAATATATTGCCAACCTAAGAAGCATGGATACAGACAAGCTCAAAACGTCCGATTAAGATTTGAAATGACTTGCTATGAACACAGCCTCTTTTTCAAATTATCCGAGCTTAACAGTTTACAATACATGATGAGCTACCTAAACTTGCCGTAGTAACTAAATCAAATACCCGGTGGTAGTCATAAAATCCTATAATTACAGAATTCAAAACTGTTTTGAAGACAATGACCATGCCAAACGAGCATCACACCCATAAACTAATACACACACAAGCTGTATGGATAGACAAACCTCACGAAGATATAGCTGGAGGAAAGATGACATGAAGTCCATACATATCTCCAAGAAATTATCATGGTTGGTGGAGATTGCAGTAGGAAGATGTCTTTGAATCCACTTGTAAAGTTCTAGAAATCCCTTTTTCATGCAGAAGCGATCATGCTCTGAATCTGGGTTAGTGGTGAAACAGGAGGACAAAGTTGAACAATTACAGTGGTTTGCATTTTCTCCTCTTTGACTGATCAAACTGAAAGAACAAGCCAGTAAGAGGTAAACAGATTGTCTTTGTAGGTGGCCAGAATGCGTCAGACATGCTTCTCCATCAGACAAACTCACTAAAAATGGAGAGCCTTCCAGACAATTAATTTGATCAGAGTGAAATTGAGTTAAGGGTTGCTGCAAAAACTCTTCAAAATAGTTATGAAGGAGTTCAATCCAAGAAAAAGGGATTCGACAGTCTAGACCTGTGAGTGAACCAAGTCTGATCATCAGGATCTGCATAAAATATGGTAAATAAATAGTTTTAAGAGTGCCTTCCACTCTAAACATAGCAACCCAGAAAATGTCTTTTAACAAAGTTCTAAATTCAAAGTAATTTCACTTCTTTTTGGCTTTAAACTTCTCCAATGATTAACGTCATGAAAAGGCAAAGCAGTAATAAATAGCAACTTATGATAACAAAAAAAGAAAATCTCCATGCTAATGAACTTTATCAGTTACCAGACCAGTTACTAGAACAAGTAACAGGGTTAGCAGAACAATTCCAACCCAACAGGTCAAAAAGCATAACCCATCAATTTTGGCAAGATGGGTTGAGTTTTACGACAACTTAACCTGCTGCCCCACCCAACCCACCATCCATAGCAGGCCCGGACAAGCTGAACCAATTAGGGTTTTATAAATAAAAAGTTAAAAAGATATATAACTTTGATTACTATTTTATGATTTTTATTATATTACTGCCAATTTAATGTCATATTTAAAAGAAAAACTTTTCTCTCATTTTCACTTTTTTCTATTTTAAATATTTTGTCCCTTTTTCAATTAATTATTGACTTTTAACTTTTAAATTGTTTAGGTGGTGAAGCCACCAACCAACCCAAAATGGGGAAGCGGTTATTGTTGGAAAGCTGTCTTAAACTGAGGTTACCCCTAACCTTTGATTGTTGTGGCCTCTTTGGAGACTGTCTTAATTGCAGTCTCAACTGTGGTGTTTAGTCTTAAATCAACTAAGGATGTGGCTGAAATGGAGCTTATAACCTTGGTAATCCGATCTTTTGTTTTTAAAGATTAAGCTAGGGCATGTTTTAGGTCAGTCTTGACTGTGTCCCCTAATTAGGCTTTGTTGTGCCATCTTTAAGCATTGCTTTAGTTCTAGCCTCAAGGGTCAAATTTAGTCACATATCTACTAGAGGGGATTGAAAACAATTTACGAAGTATGAATAGTCCTCGCCTAACAAACTAACATAGAATTGAATTAGACCCTTAACCCAAATTGTAAGAGTTATTTCTCAACCAACTTTCAAACAAGGCTTCAGTGTGCAACTGTTTTCTGAAAAGATCAACAGCAGTGCAAGTCAATCTATTTTGCCGGACATTGATTTTTTGGCAAACATTAATCACAACTTAAAAGACTATTTGGCTTAAAAACACATTTTTGTTCAATATCAGTTTTAACCGTTAATTACAAAAACATAATTTTTTTTCTTATCTTCAAAAGTTTATATAGGTAAAGTGTGAAAACATTTCAAGTTGTCTTGTCATTTTTCTTTTCATTGTTTCCAGCATAAACTTTTGAAAACAAGAAACAATGAAAATAAAAATAAGATGTTTTGTAATTAAACGTAAAAACAAAAATTAGTCCAAAAGGCATTTTCTCAAACCAAATGTTGGCCCCTGAGCTTTTTACAATCCTTCTTCTAGTAGCACACTGAAGCTTCAATTGGTGCAACATGTCTTCTTTACATTGGAATGTGGGATGACTCAACTATTCATTATGCCAATGTTATATGTTCTAATTAGAGGACGAGGTTTAGATTAAGTTAGAACAAATTTTTTGTGAGAAAACTTATGAGTGTTTTATTTTCAGGATAATGCAGTAGATACGATCTCCTTATAATCCATATAGACTCAGTGTGAGATTATTTCTAAGGATAATATAATTTTAATTGAGCGCAACTACCTGGACACTGATACCCATGTATGAACAAAAAACTTCCAACCGTATATAGCCGAAGACTAGGCATACTACTGAATTTTAGAGTTCAGATGGAAAAAGTAGAACATATTTCACTAATGATACTCTGAATAATAGCCATCCAAAACACTAACCTAGTCTCTCACTACATTTCACTGGTCAAGGTCAATTGCAATAAAACTAGTACAAATCTAGCGCAATAACATAAAAAACATACTGACATATATCAACTCCCTAATACTATCTAGATGGTCATATGATATCTATCATGCCAAAAAGAAACTAGATTTGAAATTAAAATGGAAGATATTTTCAAACTCTGTCAGCAATAAGATTTTACTTGTTCAACCCACATGACAAGAAGCATTTTTATAATAACCTACTCTTCCATTAAATTTAAAGTAGAAACAATGACCAATACCAACATTCAATCATACAAGTAACCAAAAATTCAATTATCAAGCTCATTCATTGCACAAGTGGATGAACCTTACCAGCAGCTTGTGATTCAAGTAATTAGTGATGCATCTCTCAGCATTATGTTCTTGCTTACGGAGACACCATTTTGCAAGTCTAGGTACAAGATTCACTACTGTAATAAAAAGTGGATGTTTATCAATAGAATCACAATCAGTTTCCACTAGATCATTCCGGTCAACCAAGGAGCATAGAAACTGAAGAAAAGTCCCAAGACAAATCATAACAGGCTCCATAATACTGAACTTATTGAGGTGCAATTGATTGATAGAAGAGTTGTTTTTCATGCTACCAAACTCACAGCTCCAGAACTTGTCCAACAAATCCCACGGCATCTTTAGGAGACAAGAGTTGACAGAGTCATGGTACACTTGGACAAGGCCATCATCATAGTCCTCCTCCTCTAAATATTTACATATAACACGCATGACTCGGACAACACCAGCCACAGTAGACCAATCAAAATCCTTAGTCCCATATTGCGTCAGAAACTCAACATCAGAACTATCAAATTTACCATTCTCAGTTCCAGAAGAAGGCCCAGACGAACATGAGATCATCTTAGTGATCGCCATTTCCAACCAACAGCACAAAAAATGAATGAACCTCACCCAATTGTTCCCCTGCATATTATTACACGGAAGGATAAACAAAACAGGGAATCACATGGTAGACTCAAATGTATAACCTAAATTCATCAAGGTAACTAACTTCTACATTCATACCGTTGTGTGCACAAACCGTGAAGTTAAGGAAAGAGCATTGACAGCCACGTGTTGAACAAACTCGCTCTTGACAGTCAACAAAACCATCTATGTCACCAAAAACAACACGGAATTATGTTTGCAACAACGACGTTATACAAAAGTGCGTCGATGAAAATCTGGTCCTAACATTACCATCTCAGTAATGATTCTAGGCAGACATTGATCGACGGACGAATGCTGGTTCGAACCGCACAATCGCTCTTCGTCGGGAGCACGTTTCATCTCTGCACGAGAATCAAATTCACGAATCCGAAGCTGAATTTTTGTCACGACCTAAAATGCAAAAAAAAAAAAAAAAAAATAAGGTGCCTTACATTTGATAGTGTTTTGAATATAAGAATGCAAAACCTGAGAAGAAGCGATTAGAATCTCCTTCTCCTTCTCTTTGGAAATGGAAACAGAGGCCCATGATTCCTGAGGCACGAGGAAAGCGTGTTTCGTTAATGGAATAAGTTGACATGTATAGAAGAAAAAGACGAATCAAATGGTAGCGTTGGAGGTGGAAGAGTGAAACACACCGTGTACGGCCGCAGATAGTCGTCGATGAGGCGGCAGAGCCACCGAAGTTCAGCGGCCGGAGACATTTCACCGGCGAAATTGTAAGACTTAGATTTGTTTGCGGTTGCGGGTCTTGCAGCTAGCTACTACTGGGTGCCGAGGAGAGGTACTAGAACGATGCCGTTTCGACGAGTAATGTGGCAATTGCCTTTTTAATTGCACTTTACTACAAACAATAGCTGATATTTGCACAACTCACCCGGTTCCTTATTCCTCATTAATTGCTTCTTACTCCTTCCGATGGAATTGAAATGAAAAAACAGTTTTCTTATAATTAATAATTTGGTATTCCAATTTTTTTTTTTAAGTTCAATTTGGCTTTTATATTTTTTGTTTATTTAATTTAGTATTTTAATTATTTAAAAATATTCAATTTGGTCATTTCTATTAAGTTGGAGTTAACATTGTGTTTGTACAAGACACGTGTCAAGTTGTAAAATTTTTAATTTTTTTAATTTTTTTTTATAAAAATTTATAAACTGTCCCGTGTCATTTTATCGTCGTACCACGTGACCGCTTACAATCATGAGACATGACAGTGGTAATAGTTATTTTCAGTTTAGTCCTCTATTTAAATTTTTTGTTCAATTTAGTACCCAATTTTTTAAAATGATCTAATTTCGTAAATAAGTAAATAAGCTTAATTAGTCCGACTTCAGATCAAATTAGTAAATAAGCTTAATTACAACTTATATATACATGTTACAATAACTTTTTCTAATATATATATCAAATCATTTCACTTAAATACTTAAATTATTTTATTTTCTACATTTTTTTATCTTTGTAATTTTTTACACCTAAAAGTTTTTACATTTGTAAAAAATAAAATAATTTGAATATCTAGGTGTAGTGATTTGATGTATAAATTCAAAACAATTATTTTAACATGTATATATAAATTATAATTATACTTCGTTACTAATTTGGTCTTAAATTGGAAAGGACAAAATTAGACCGTTTTAAAGAGTTGGATATTAAATTGAACCAAAAATTTAAATAAAGGACTAAATTGAAAAGAACTATTATCACTGTCAAGTGTCATGATTGTAAGCTGTCATATGGTACGATGGTAACCTAACACGTAGCAGTTTTCAAATTTTTTGAAAAAAAAAGTAAAATTTTAAAAAATTATTATTATTATTTAAAAAAAAATTATGGCTTGACACGTGTCCTGAAGGGACACGGTGTTAAGTCCAACTTAACGGTGAGGACCAAATTAAATCATTTTAAATAATTAAGGTACTAAATTGAACAACCTAAAAATATGGGAACCAAATTAAACTTAACTAAAAAATTAGAATACCAAATCGGTAATTATACCTAAAGTTTTACATTTTCAATAAATATTAAAAAACTACCAAAACTACTCTAAAATATGTGTTTCAGAATAAAATTTCTAGAAACCTTTGAGAAATATATTTTAAATTGCTTAAAAAATGTATTTCATAATGATAATTTTATTCTGAAATCTTGAGATAAATTGAGAATTTTTCTAACACATTCTCAATTTTATTTTCCAGAAAATATGAGAATTTCCAAAACTATTTATTATCATTTTAATACAACAGAGAATTACGAGAATAAATTATTAAAATACAAAGACGGATGAGGTTAGCTTCAGACTCAAAAAGGGCCTGCCTCCGAGATCCAGATGAAAGGTAAGATACTCTAAAATCCCTTCTTTTCGTTTATATTCAGTAAAAAGTTTTTTCTTACATCATTATTCAAACCTCACTTGGATTTTATGTTATATAGTAAGGCCAATTCAATTCAACGTTTAATCATTTCCTTTCATTTACATTGACCAATTGTTTCAAGATTTCGTTTCTATTTAGTTGTAAATTCTACATCTTAGTAAAATTTCTTTTTCAATTATTTCTTACTCTTCAATTAACCTTTAATTAACTTACTTATAGATACTTATTGTTATGTAGAAAGAGTAAAACATGAAATATTTTTTATAATAATATATTAAGATTGAGAAAATATATTACTTTCTTTATTTTTACAAAACAACATTAGATGACATAAAAAAAATTAAAAATGTCCAATATATTAATATTGAATAAGTCAATTATAAAATAAATAATTAAGGTATATTTAATATATATATATATATATATATATATATATATATATATATATATATATATTAAAAACTAATACTGAAAACTGAATAAACGTGGATCCATTCTCATTAGAATTGTCATGGGTTCAAGCTTAATGTAATTTGAATCTACACCAACTTAATTCAATTGAGCTTGTTTGGATTAATCTGATTCGATTAAATTCGAGTTGTCTCAAACTTGACTTGAAATAAGATAACATTGGCTCAACTCAAAATCTGGTTTTTTATTGGGCTAGGCTGGACCTAGTTTTGACCAGACTATGACTAACATAGGCTTAGTTCAATTCAGTTGAACATATAACTCAAATGAATGTGGATGACCCAATTCGAGTGAATGCAAAATGTCCTAACTCAACTCAACTTAAGCTCGAACCAACTTGACTCAACATAAATCTCGATCAACTCGGCTCGATTTGGACTCAAATTAGGCCTAAACCAACTCGACTTAATGTGGACTCAAACCAACTTGACTCGGTCTTAGGCTTATCAGTTGAAGTTGGGCCCAAATCAACTCAACTTAACCTAGTATTGGGTTGACTTTAACTTAATTTACATGAACTTGATCTGATGTTGTCTTACTTGGGTTTGACTCGATCTAACATTTTATAATTTTAAAATAATCTCATTTAACATAAATTAAAAACAAAATTGTAAATATAAATTAAAAAAAATCTTGAAGAACTTTGATAAAAAATAACATCAATCAAGATTTATCACAAAAAATTATCAATATTAATAATTTTTAATTATTAACAATCATTTAATATTTAAATAAATTTAGTGGTAAGTGAAATACTTTAAAAAAATCACTAAATTTAAATTACCTTATCTAAAAAAAATTAAAAAATGAATCAGTTTAAATGAAATTAATTTAAATATGATATTTTTAAATGTTTTAAAATTTGTAAAATTTTATTCAAATAGTAAATCTAACTATTAATATATGTAATAGTTTCACAAGCTACAATAAGCTTAGAGAAGCTCTCTTGATGTTCAAATAATGTACAATGAAATATATACCTTGTGTACAAGTCATCAATAGTCACATCTTTCTTCCACTACTCAGTGATAAGGAAAATTAGGACTGGTAAAAAATATTAAACTGCACTAAATTGTGTGAAGGTTGGAATAAACTGAAAAAGTAGTTTTATAGAACTAATAGGACAATTTTAAGTTGAACTACATTGCTATATAGTCAATAACTTAACTTCTTCTTTTTTTAATAGTTTTACGTAGACATTGTTTATCTTGTGAATATTGTACAGCTACAAAAATAATGAAATTTTCATGGTACTTTTATTTTTTTCAATTTTTAAAATGTCATAAAGTTTAACAATGCCCTTAACTACTATTTAACTACCAATTTATGAATTCAGTATTTAAAACTAAACCAAAGTGGTTTAATTTTTATTGAAAACAATTTTAATTTTTAATTTTATTTAATATAGACCTCTGAAATAACCAAGAATAAATGGAGTATAATAGAAGACAAGTTATACTTATTATTTGTCTAGTTCATAAAACTGTTTTCTCCTCACTTTTCTCTACTTTTCTCACCAGCATGTTCCCACTTCTTTATGACTTATTCTTTCTGGTCATTCTTGTTCTTAATCTAAATTGAGTCTCACTATTAAGATAAAAAAAAAATTAAAAAAATATGACTATTTAATAAACAAAAGACTAAAACTAAAAAAAATGACTGAAAATTTATAATTAGTTTGACTTATATAATGGAATAATTTTATGTATATATTTAAAAATATTGTTTTCAAGATTGTTCGATATAAAAATGATAGAAATAAAAATAACTTTTAAAATACATATTAGAGTTACAATAAATTTTAAATTAAAAGAGAAAATTATTATAAAATATTAATAAATCAAAAACTTATAATTTAAAATAATAATATTAAAACGTATTATTTTATAAAATATCAAATTTGATTTAATTAATTATTTTTTATTTTAAATATAGGTTATTATATTTCTTATATTAGAAAAAGGCATACGTTTGTTTTATTATTTTTTGCATTCCTGTTTTAGATTTTAGTATTCTCATAGTTTCTGGTCTCTCGTTCTCAATTATTTTCTTTCTAGAAGAATGTGTCTTTTAGAGGTGACGTTTAAGACTTATGCATAGTAGATAGTATGTTTATAAGACCATGATATTCCTATCGTATGATATGATATTCCTATCGTATTATCTAGTGGAAAAAATTAGTATTAAATATTAAAAATATTAGCACTCCTTATCTTCTTTTTTTTTTTTCATTTTTTGCACATCTTAAGAACTTAGTCTAAAGCTAGATAAAGAAAATTTTATTGTCTACTATTCTTAAAAAACAAAAAAAAAAATCGCCCTCCAAAAATACTACAGTGATAAAAAAAAAATCTTGCAGAGAGGATGAATAATGGTTCAGTCATGAATTCAGACCACAGACCTGGCACATGTTGGCTGTTTAGTAGACATGTTGAACACGAAACACAGAATTGCTTTGAATAACAGCGATAGTGACTTTGGTATTACCGTCTAGCTTTTCAAACCTCTCCTTCTAATAATATTATTTTATTACATATGTTTGATGCATTTTAAAGAAGTATTATAAAGTCAGATATCACTAAATTATAAATTTTTCTCAAAGAAAACTAAAAAAGAAAACAAATATGTATTATTATTTACATAAAAAAAAAATACTTTTTGACATTTGTTTACTTGTGATTCTGAATAATATCAAAACAATAAAAGAAACAAAAGGATACAAAACGGAAAAAATACTGAGAAGATTTTTTACAATAATCTATTCTATCTAATATATGGTTTAACTGTATAATGAATTATAAATATAAAACATAATTTTAATATAACACACAAAATTGTTAAGGTAATTACAACAAAATCTACTAGATTGTATAATTAGTTTACACACTACTAAATTGTTTCAAGTGGATTGTCTTCTTCTCTCTATGAGACAATCCAAACATTTTAATAGTTTTTTAGCAGATCGGTTGTTATACATGAGTAAAGTTAACAACTAGATACTCTACATTGACTCTAATTCAGAAAGAGCTCAAACATTATCTTACTTTGTTGAGTATTGTCAATTTTCTTAAAGACTTGGTAAACACATCTATACAGTTTTCCTTCAAGATTACCTTTTAAATTTTGACCTTTCTAGAAACTCAACAACGTTTCTCACAAAGTGTAGTCTGACAATCTATATATTTTGTACTCTTTAAGTATATTTGATTATCAAATATATCACATTGATTATTATAATAAATAGTTATACAATTCTACAAAACACTTTGATTAGAATTCAAGCAAAAACAAACACCTCCAAGTTGAAAAAGAAGAAGAGGGTTGAATTGTTAACTTACACGTAAGAAGAAATTGTTCAAATGAATTCGAGTATAACTTCGTCACAATCCCAAATGTAATATCTAATTCACGAATAAATGAAAATCAGACGAGAAAGAGGAAAACCCAGGTTGAATGGGAAAGGATAAAGAATCTTGAATTGTGGGCAATTTTGTATTTTGGGGTCTCTTTCAAGTCAAATTTGTAAAAATGGGTCGGTTGATTTTTTTTTTTTGTAAATTAGGGTCAAGTCGTCAGGATACAAGACGACATTATAGATAAAGTCGTCTTGTATAACAGTTTCCTTTTTTTTTCTTTTTTGAAAAAGCAAAGTCGTCCTGTATCAAAACGGTTTCAGTGCAATGAAAAAAGTGAAATCGTCCTTTACGATTACGACTTCACTTTAAGTTTATTTTTTGTCCTGAAACAATGGAGTGGAAAGTACGCCATTAATTAAATCATGTTTGAATGATAAGAGTGCTTCTTTTAATGGGGTATTGTGTTTGTGTATTGGTTACAAGGAAAATAAAATAAAAATTAATTACGTTAAAAAGGAAAAATAATTGAAAATGAAGTCGTCATCACACAGGACGACTCCACTTTTTCCATTACATCAAAACCGTTCTAGTACAAGATGACTTTGTTTTTTAAAAGAAAGTAAATGAAACCGTTAGGATACAAGACGACTTCATTTATAATGTCATGTATCTGACAACTTGACCCTAATTTACAAAAAAAAAAAATCAATTGACCTATTTTTACAAATTTAACTTAAAAGAGACCTTAAAATACAAAAATTCCTGAATTGTGAGAATGAATATGTCATCTCGTTTTAAAACAAATAATTGAGAAGAATTAATTAAGACAATCGAGTTTGTTTAAAAAAAGAAAAAAAATGAGTTTTACAAAATTTATTATATTAAAATGTTCGTCTACATATTAAATATAGTATATTAAATTGTAAGTTAAAAAAACCACCAGATCATTTCATAACTAAGAGTGTGTTTGGTTCGACGTTGAAAAATTGATTTTAATTGAATCAATTCTCCAACATAAAAATGAACATTAGTTATTTTTCATTTAATGTGAAATTTTTATCCTTTAATTAAATTTGGAAATCAAAACACATACTGATTATATGTTAGAAAATCAATTATAATAAATTTTACATCAATTTTACACATAAATAAATACACATTAAGTAAATCCAAATCTGATGTATGTCCATTGAAATAACCCAACACTGAATTATAGTCCCACGAGTTCTATCATGTCAGCAAAATTTGACACCACCACTTTGTATATTATTGTTCAGAAGATAAATTTAGGTTAAATTATCCTTTTGTCCCTCTATTTGTCATGAAATTTCATTTTGGTCCTCACATTTTTCGTTGTCTCAATTTGGTCCTCATTTTCTTAAAAATGACTCAATTTGGTCCTCACCATTAACTTTGACCAGACGGTGTTAAAGTCAACGCCATGTGTCAATTTCTGATTTTTTTTTATATTTTTTTAATATTTTTTTTATATATTTTTTTAAAAATTTTTAAATTTTTTAAATTTTTTTTTGACATGTGTCACTTGACAGTTGTGCCACGTGTCAAAGTGACTCAATTTGGTCTCTATATTTGTTTTTAGTTTCAATTTAGTCCCAATTTTTGTAAAAATGAAGCAATATTGTCCTTCCTCAAATTGACACTAAATTTACTTTTTTATAAACTTTATGGTGATATTCTTACTAAAATTAATGTTTTTATTAAATATTTCTATAAATATTTTAAATTAACTTTAAATTCTAAACAGAACATTAGACTTTGATTTTGTTTTGAACTTGAAATTTAGTTCCTAAATTTATGTGTGACAAGTTATTTGATTTTTAATCTTTACCAAGTTTGTATAATATGATACACTTGATGCCTTTATATATGA
>Ga0209589_1001518_pt1 | contig 38460 bp, 44 predicted proteins | sample CowpeawhiteBW_FD_187525 | JGI IMG/M metagenome (GOLD analysis project Ga0209589, IMG submission 187525) | Root nodule microbial communities of legume samples collected from California USA - Cow pea white BW (SPAdes) (version 2) | ecosystem: Host-associated > Plants > Roots > Nodule | place: USA...
TTTGGTAGTTATTATCTTTCAATATTTTATGATATAATTAAATAAGATAATTATTTAAAAATATCAAATAAAATATCTAAAGATATATTTTTCCCAAATTATCTTCTATCATAAAGATAAAGAAAACTGCAAGGTCCAATTTTTTTTGTTCCTCTCTTCTTGGTTTAGCCAAACTTATTCATTTTTTCAAGCTTTTCTTGCTGTTTTCATGCAATGCTTGGCTTGTATTTTTGTGCTTTTGATAATTTCTTATTCTTGGATTTATCTTTAAGGTGTCATGAAGCTTTAATCAATTTATTTCCACACCTCCATGAGCTCAACATAGCTGCAGCTGCACTAACACACCTCAAAATATCCAAAGAACATTTATGCAACTAAAAAGCTATTTTTAACATGTTTTTGTATCTCATGTTCAATAAACCCAATTATAGGAAATCCCAATTAAATCAATCTTTAAGCACAAAAATTCAATTAAATACCCATAATTAAACATTAAATGAGGGCAAAAATACGCACTCATCAAAGGGGAAGGAAACTTCATGGCCAGATGAGGGGTAGAGACGACAACGCCGAGGGTGTTGAGCGAAGGGCGGCCAAGGAAGACATTGTAGGATGTGGGCGCGTCAACGATAAGGAAGCAGATGGGAATGGTTTTGGTTTGGGTTCCATCACGAAACACGGTGTGAAGGTCAATGTAGCCGCAGTGGAAACTTGTTCGCTAGAGAAGCCATAGATTGGTTCGTCATATAGAACCATGGCAGTGTCGGGGAGCTGGAGTTTTTGATAGGTGGTCCAGTAGAGGATGTCGACAGAGCTGCCCTAGTCAACAAGGACTTTCTTAACGGCATAGTTTTCGATTTCAATAGTGATGACCATGGGGTCATCTTGTTGGTGGTCGAGACCGTGAAAGTCGTCGTCTATGAAGATGATGGGAGGCATGCGGCGTCTGTGATGGGAGTGGGTAATGTGGTTGATGGATTGAATATGGCAGAGGTGTTTCTTTCTGGCAAAAAAGGTGGATCCTCCACTAGCGAAGCCACCAGAGATGGTGTTGATAGTGCCACGTAGGGGAGGATCGGCGGGGGTGATGTCGGTACGGGCCGGTTGGGGATCCTGGTTAGCGGGTTGGGCGGGGCGTCTGTCGTGGTGAGAGCCGTGTGGAGGGCGTCTATGGTCAGATCGATGGGGGTGACAGGATCGAGAGGGATGATCATCTCTACGGATGAAGCGGCGAAAGTGACCAGCACAGACTAGTTCTTCTATTTTATCCTAGAGTGCTTTGTAGTCTTTTGTAGTGCGGCCATGGTTGCGGTGGTAGCGGCAATACTTGGTCATATCAGCATTAGGGGGAGTGGTTGTCTTACGTGGTGGCGAAATGAGGTCAGCTTGTAGGGCCTCATCAAGGAGGCGGGATTGAGCTACAGTAAGGGGAGCATATCTAGTAAAATGGGGTTGGCGGGGCTCGCGTGGGCAGGTGTCGGGGCGAGGGTGTTGTGGGGTGGGGTTGGCGGAGGTGGTGGCATAGTCATTACAGAATTTGGTGTGGAGGGTTTGCATTTCTTCCATGCGAACATAGTCGGCTGCACTTAACTTGAGCTCATGCATAGAGGTAGGTGGGTGGAGGTAGACATTGTTGGCAAAGGGGCCGAGTTGTAGGGTGAGTGCCATACATTGGAGGATCATTTCCTGGTGGAGGTGTGGGGTACGAAGGGCTGCTTTGCTGAAACGATCGATGAATGCTCTGAGTGGTTCACCTTGTTCTTGCCAGATGCCCAAGAGGGAGACCGTAGTGCTTTGATGTGGTCGGCTGCCAGCGAAATGGGTTGGGAACATATGGGAAAGAGCGTCGAAGTTGTCGATGGAATAGGGTGGAAGGGTTGTGAACCATTCAAGAGCGGGGCCCTTGAGGGTGGTGGGGAAGGCTTTGCAAAAGACTGCGTCTTGGGACGTGTAGAGGGCGACATGGGTGATGTAGATTTTAAGATGTTCGTCAGGGTCGGTTTCACCGGTGTAGGGGTCTAGTGTGAAGGGTTCCCACTAGGTGGGAAGGGGGGTGTTGGCGATGAAGTCGGTGAAGGGGTGGCGACGTCTGGGTTGTTGGGGTGGTAGCGGATGGGGGGGATGGGATGGTGAACAAGAGTGGGAAAGGTGGAGGTGAAGTTGTGAGGGGGGATGTGGGTTGTCGGAAGGTAATGTGGGTTGTAAGGTGGGAAATGGGTAGTGTGTAGGGTGGTGGGTATGTTGTAGGGGACCTGGGTGGTAGGGAGGGTAGTAGCAGGGGTAGGGACTGCGGTGTGTCCTGATTGGGTGGAGGGGAAGTGAGTGGGATGGGTGGAGGGAATGAGTGTTTGTTGGGTGGTGGTGAAGGTGTGAGGGGTGGGGTTGCATTCACTTTCTTCTTCTGTGGGCTGGAAGGCTGGGGACCTTGCAGCCTCAGACGCCTCCTTGGCTTTTCCTTTTAGGGTGGGATCAGCTTCGATCTTTCGCCTAAGGCGAGAATTCTCTTGTCGTAGCGCATCCATCTCATCAGCGCTGCGTTTCTTCAGATCTGCCAGCTCTTGTTGCATTTTGGCCTGGCCGTCTAGGATGGCGGCTAGGTCAAGGGTGACGTTAGCAGGTACTGAGGGACCAACATCTGCCTGCTTGTTAACTCCAGCTCTACTGCGGGTTGAAACCATCTTTAGAGAAAAACGGGTACTAAGGTGTTGTCTCGTGCCCCACGGTGGGCGCCAATTGTTCTTGCAGAGAACAAATAAGATAAGTTAGGCACGAGTGTCACCTTACCTATGCAGTCTGCTATCTCCTCAGTTGGCCTCTTCCCGGTTGGTACATGTCTGCTTGGACCCAGTAGGGGTTACCTGTAGAAGGGACTCTGAAGCTCAAGTCAACTAAAGCTCTCAAAAAGTCAAATTAGGTGATTAATGGAGTAATGAATGCGTACCTTTAATTACTGGGGTTCACGCGTATTTATAGAGTATTAATTATGTTTGGCCACGTCATGGGCTGGGCCCTAGTTTGGGCTGTAGGTGGGCCTGGACCCTGGCCCAGGCCCTTAGTTCGATTATTGTGGGCTCATTGGATATTAGGGGGTTTTGATTCTGCTAAGTCTTTTGGAATGGTCTGATCTGGTTACTTCTCTAGTTGGCTTATGGCATCTTTGTCCATGTAGTGTCCTAGGTTGGCCTATGGCATCTTTGTCCGTGTACTGTCCTAGGTTGGCCTATGGCGTCTTTGTCCGTGTACTGTTCTAGGTTGGCCGCTCCATTAGCAACCTTTGTTATGAGTTTAGGCTGGCTTAGGTCTATCCCGGCCTGAGGCGTGTACTTTAGCTGTTTCCGGCATATATGTGGGGGTTGTTTGTTGTTATTTATATGGTTAAGTTGGCCAGGTACGGTACAGTCAATTAAACCATTCTTTAAGCACACAAATTTAATTAATTACCCAGAATTAAACATTAAATGAAGGCATAAATATGAACTCATCACTACCCATGAAATATGGATCTTCTTATAATAAGAATAACTTTCCACAATCAACTTAGTCACCAAGAACTAACCCAAAGAGAGAACATTTTTCAGTCAAGATGTAAACTTTTAGAAAACATATGTTTTCTCATTATAGATAGTGACTCATGTTGCAATTGTTGTAGCACAATGCTAGTTGAAAAGTTAGCATTAACTATCTCGTCTCATCCACAACCTTACAAACTTCAATGAATTAATAATGATGAGGACATAGTAGTTAATCAACATGTGGAAGTTAAGTTTTTCATAGAAAATTCGAGGATAGTGAGCTATGTGACATAGTACCTATGGAAGCTTGTCACATCTTGTTGGGAAGGCCTTAACTTTTTGAAAGAGAAATCATACACTATGGTCCTACCAATGAGATAACTTTCACCTACAAGGATAACAAGTTTTTGCTTCATCCTCTCACACCTTCTCAAGTGGAAGAAGACCAAGTGAAAATGAGAAATAAGAGAGAAAAAGAAAGAGATGACACTTGCACACACAAAAGTGAGATCAATTGTTCAAAGTGTCAAAGTAGTACACACAAGTTCAATAAGTGCCCTAACAAAAGAGTACTCATGTTAAGGACCAAAGGCTTGTGTGAAGATTCAAAAGAGGTTTTCTTTCCCTCTTCCTCTAGTAGAATGTAAAGACAATACCAAATAAGACCTTGTGTTGGAAAAGGAAGTCACTCTAGAAACACATGGATTCAACACAAGGCAAACAAGAGTTTAAGGAGAAAGGCTCCCTAACTTCAATGCCTTAATCATTCATTTGATTAAAGGTGCATAATCCTTGAGAGCTAAATGTTTGGGATGATTATTCTAATAACACTTACTTTGACTCTTGTTTTTTGCAGAAGGATATTTGACCCTAGAAATAAAGTCAAACTCTCCAAAAGGATGGGGGATGTTCATAAGAAAACTTGAAGATTTGAGGACAAATCCTTCGGAAGAGGGAAGGGATGATGGCAAACCCCCTAGCCATGGCCAAACACTTTCAAGAAGAGTTGGAGTCATATATGCAAGGTGAAACAAATCTCTATCTATTAGGCCATTTTGGAGTATCTTTAGTACGGAATATTTAAACCTTGTATTAAGGGTCATGTAGTGTAGGATTTCTTTTAGGCCTTGTATTAAGGGCCATGTAGACTAGGGTTTTTGAACAATCTTGCTTAAGCTATAAGACAATGTTTGCGCCTAGCTTAAGCTAATCTTAGGTGATTAATTTTGTAACCCTAGCTTGGTGGAGAGACATAGTGCCCGCATGGAAAGCTCTTAGTGGAGAGTTTTTTTACAAAGGTAGTGGTCATGTGTCACTTTCTTAATAGAGAACTTTTACTAAATGGCTTTGCACATGGCACTATAGGAATGTAGATTTTTTCTAAGAGTTAGAGTGCCACATGTCATGCTCTCCTTCACCAAGATGGTATTTTTAGGATTTGGTGCAAGGTAACATTTTTAGGGTTTTTGGTCTACTTTAGAGACATTTTACTTTATAAATAGAGGTGTCTGTCCCATGTATTTTCACCTATGAATTGAGTAATGTTATGCTGCAAAAATTGTGTCATACTACTCATTTTGGTCACCAAAAGGTTAGAGCATCCCATGTAGTCTCCTCTAGTCACCGTCCTCTTGAGTTGACCCAACCACTCTTTAGAATACATTAAACACCACCACAACCTCTCCCCTTGCTTGATTCATATAGCTTGGAGGAGGAGACATCATCTCACCACCCCTAAACACCATAAAATCAAGACACCCATCACCCTTTTCATTAGCTTTCTCACCACCATCCTAGGAGGTCTCAATCTTGGCTTGAGTCATATAGCTTGGAAGGAGCTTGATGACATACCCCCTAGCCATGGGTAAGCTCTTTCAAGAAGAGTTTGAGTTATCTATGCAATGTGAAGCAAAGCTCTATCTATTAGGCCATTTTGGAGTATCTCTAGTAGATTAGGAATATTTAGACCTTGTATTAAGGGTCATGTAGTGTAGGATTTCTTTTAGTTCTTATATTAAGGGCAAGTAATATAGGGATTTTGAAAAATCTTCCTCAAGTTGTAGGGCAATGTTTGTGCCTAGCTTAAGCTAATCTTAGGTAATTAATTTTGTAACCCTAGTTTGGTGGATAGACATTGTGGCCACATGGTATGCTCTTAATGGAGAGTTTTTGATGGCACACCCTTAGCTAAGGTTCAATCACAAGAAGCGTGGCTAAGCAAATTCAAGAAGAGTTAGCAACATCTAGTCAAGGTGAAGCTAAACTCCTTTTCACTTGGGCCATAATGGAGCATTTTTAGACCTTGTATTAAGGGTCATGTAGTGTAGGTTTTCATTTGAAGGCCTTGTATTAAGGGTCATGTAGTGTAGGGTTTTAAAAAAAATGGCTTAAGTAGAGAGCATCATATGCGCCTAGCTTAAGCAACTCTTTGATGTTTAATTATGTTAATCAAGCTAGCTTAGGAAGAGTATCCCACATGTGCTACATGGCAAGCTCTTTAATGAAGAGTTCTCTTACAAAGTTATTGGTCATGTGTCATTGTCCTATTGGAGAAGCTTTTCATAAAGTAGCTTTCCACATGACAACACATGAGTGGTTTGTTTTGTGAGAGTGAGGATTGCCACATGTCAAACTCTCCTCCACCAAGATATCACTTTTAGGGTTTTGGTTCATGTTAGGATTTTAGGGTTTTGACGAGCGAGCCTCAGCGAATCTTTGGCGGAAACTCCTCGCAAAGTCGTGAATCGTCAAACGTTCGGTGGAAATTCCACCAAACAAGCAGCGGAAGACTGAGTTTCAGTGGGGAACTCTCACTGAAAGGGTAACCCGACGAGGTTAAAAACCTAATCTAGGGTTAGGGTTGAGCTAAGACGAAAGGGGAAATTTATCACTCTCACTCATCAAAGCTGAATTTTACAAAGAGTGGCCTTCCTTTTATAGGTGAAGGCAGCCAAAATAGTAAACAAGAGAAGGATGGATGCCGTCTAACACAAACCTAACGGCAAAAGGAAACCCTAACGGTGCTAAAGATGGAGAACGTGAATCAGAAACCAGCACGCATGAAGCAGAAGGGTTTCGTGTGAGGTAAAACGTGAGGGTTGTTGCTGAAACCCTAACAACAGCGTGCAATAGGCGTTTTAGGAGAAAAATGTGACACAAATGTGTGGCTTGCGTGAGGCGTGATGATGAAATGTGAAGATGGGCCGCTGTTCAGGAAAATCATGCGTGATGGAGGCAACCCTAACTAAAGAAAGGAACAGCTCTATTGGCAACAAACGCTTGCAGGCAAAAGAAAGAAGTGTGGTCCACGCGTGATGCAAAGCAAATTGTAGAATGTGCGAGAATCCAAAATTGGGCTGTTGGAGATTTAGCACAAGTCTCGGCCCAACATAGATTGGTGATGTCGTTAAGTGTGCACGCGTGAAGTGAAGATGCGTGAGATATGTAGTTGGCTGCACTTTGTTAGATTCCTTGGCCACGCATATGGGCTGCTTCATTATATTCATGCCCAATTTGGATGAAAGCATTCTGAATCACGTGGTTGATGGCCAACATAGGTGTGGTGACGAATTGGGCTGCAGGCCCAATATCAATTGGACAACTTGGAGAAAAGCTACAATTAGCAAAACAAGCCTAATTAGAATCCACTTATTTAATTAAAAAATAAAAAAAGATTAAAAGAAATTAAAAAGGAATGGCCTAGCCAATGACCCAAGCTATTGAAAGCCTCTTAGGGTGATATTCATCATCCCCTCCCTCTTGAAACGGATCTGTCCTCAGATCAAGAGGTTTTTTTAAGGCCCACAGCAATTAAAGATGAATTCCTCCAGGATCAAAAATATATCTGCAATAGTCATCAAATAAAATTGTATTAAAATCATAATGACCATGCAGTATAAGTGATTGGGAAGTGTGTGAAAATGAGCTCTTAAAGATTGAAAAAAATGGTATTAGGCCCACTTCACAAAAAGAATGTTTTACACTTTGACTAAGATGATTTTTGAAATGAATTTTAGAGTCAAAGTGTGTTGGTACATAGGATGTTGAGGATGATGAAATAAGGGAATGAGATTGAGAACAAAATGGTTGAGAAAGAAACAAAACAAAAGATTTAATGTCAAAGTGAATAGAGTTTAAAGATGGAAGAACTTCGTTTGAAAATTGGAACCTAATGGAAGGGATTGGTAAAAGATTTAACACCAAATCCTTAACAATGAGGTCCCTTTTTGCATTTGAAATGGTCTTTAACTCTTCCACCTGTGATTGTATTTCAAGATTACTCTCTTGTGTTATTTTCTCCCTTTCCTCTATGTCTTTTCTCTCATTCTCTTTTTTTTTTCTTCTCTTTTAACTCTTTTTTCTCTTTCTCTTTTTTTAGTTGTTCCTCTTCTTCTCTCAATTCTTGTTCAAATTTCTCTCTTTCTTTCTGCTCTCTTCTCTAAATTCTTATTCTTTCTTTTTCTTCCAACTCCTTCATCTCTCTTAGAAGTATTGTGAGTTTTTCCTCCTTCCTCCTTGCTATTTCAATCTTCTTTTTCTCTATCTCACGATCAAAATCAAAGGAAGGTGGTATGAATGTTCTTCTCATGCATGCTCTCAACTCACTCCAATTTTGAATGGGAGATTTTCTTCCTTTTTCCAGTCTAGACTGCCTATAATCCCACCACTCCCTTGCATGTCCTACAAAACTAGAAATGCATAAAGTAAGAAAGTAGTATTTACTATGTCTAAGATGGAAAGAATGCACCAAATAATCTATTTCCCTCTCCCAAGATATGTATGATAATGCACTTATGTCCTCACCAAAGAAAGGGAATGTACTCTCATGCGTATGATGTATTTTATCCTCACTATGACTACCTAAATGCAATCCTCTATACGAATGAAAACTCATCTTGCCAAAAACACTTATCAAACAATTTTTTTTTCACAAAGAAACTTTAGGAATTTCTAAAGAGAAAATAATGGAAAAGATTTATAGAGATGTTCCCAGGAAAGGGAGGTGAGTCTCATGGACAAGCTTAGAAACCTAACCTTTCCTAGCCAGAAATCTCTAAATTTCTTTCATAAAAATTCTCAATAAAATTTCCCAACAAAACAGATTTTAATTGTGAAAAAGGACTTTCAAAGTGTGTGAAATCCTATGACCAAAGAAAGGTCAACTAAGTTTTGAAAGATTTGCACCTAGATATCAGAGAGACGTAAAACATAAATTTCAGCATGCATAACACACACATAACCTGGACATGGAAAGCATAAAGAACAAGAAAACAAAAAATAGGAAAACATAAACTAGACGAGAAGTTTTCCTAAGTGAAGAATCAAGTGGCACTTGGAACCCCTTGATAACCTCACACTACACGTTTAAAAAGCTATTACAAACAACTAAGGAATGGAATTGCAATAATGCATTTTCCCATTCCAAAGCAAATGAACAGAAACTAAAACAAGAAAATTACACCACAAAGTTCCATGATATCAAAACAAATAGAAATGGGAAAAACAAATCTGCAACTAGAATTGGACCAGTTTGCTCTCTATTTACTCTCGGTCCAGCCACAAAATGGGTGCTCTCATGTGTTTGCACTCCTTCTTTAAGTCCCAGCTCACTCCACAAGTCCTCTCGGAATGCTATCTCAATACCTTTTCCCACAATTCATCCTACAGCTCTACCTTCAAGAGAAAGGTAATCACCTACAAAGTTGCCAAATCAGTGAGTTTTATGCCAACTGAAACAAGATCACTCACGGTCTGCCACATAAGAATAACAAAGCATAAAATCAAGAAAAGCTCAAATGGAAGAATTGGACAACATCAAGTGAAGGATTGAATGACAAACTCAATGAAATTGTTACAGTGGTATATAGCAAAAGTAAAAGTGATATGCAACTATTCATCAATGATGAGATATCAATCTAGACAACACAAGTTCCAATAGAAGCAAGTACACATGGCCAAGTAAACATATGCAGATGGTTAGAAATAAGGAGAAACTAAACCAACACGGAAGAAACAAAGTGCAGTTCAGTTTAGCCAATAAACACAGCCAAAATAAGCAACAACAGAACTGGAAGTGATGCAAACAGTGACTGCACATAGCAAATCAGCCAAAACATAATGGTCAAGGTTCCACTCTGCATAACAGATACACCACAACGGGTAACAAAATCAGAATATGGAAAACTGCAATAAGAAGCATGACTTAGCCAATCATGAGTATAGGCAAAGATGCACCTGAAAATCTTGATTCAAAAAATGAAACAACCACTACAGCAGAGACCGTGAATGAAATGTTAGGAAAAGATATCTAAGCTAATCACAGATTAACAAAAGTGTGATATAGCAAATAGAAGACACAGTCAAAGTAGTGAACCAGATAGCAACATTCAATTGAGTTCATAACGAAATCACCTAGTGGTAGCAACACAAACCAACATGATAAAGCAGCAAACGCCAGATTTAGTAGACAATGATGTTATAAAACAGAAACAGGGCGCAGCACAAAGAGAAACACAAATCAGATTAGACTGTGATGGAATACGCATGAAATGCTTTAGTCACAGCAATCCTTGGCCACCAGATGAATTTCCAGAGCAAGAACAGAATCAAACAAAGCACAAAGGAATAACAGAATCAACTACTATCAGTGAAAAACATCACAACTGAAACTGGAACAGAACTGGAAAACAATTGGAAAAACAATGCAAGAACTCAGCACGAATTAGACATGAAATAGTGAAAAATACATTGCAAAAAAATTGCTATTGATCTACTAGCAATATGTGAACTCCACAAAACACAGGAAACAACGCATGTGATACACAGCAATGACAAAATAGACGTGCAACACAGATCAACAGAACAAAATTAGGCACACATCTATGGAATCAGCAACATACAAAGCAACTAACATGACCTAAGACAAAACATGATTCGAAAAAAATTAAAGCTAAGTAAAAAAACGAAAGTAAACCTAAGACATGCATTTGAACGGCAGATTAGGCAGCTTAAGACATGATATCATCAGTATTGATTCAAGAATAAACAAATTTGAATAAATTTCAGTGAAAACAACCAACAACACACAGATTCTCGAAGAGCAACAAAGATGAACTCAAACAACTTCGTACAAAACAGAAATCAAACAGATTCGATATAAGAATCAGAGATAAGTGAAGAAACTTATCTTTGAAGACCTCCTCGCTCCAAGCTCGAAACCAGAGCTCTGATTACCACATGATGAGCGAGCCTCAGCGAATCTTTGGCGAAAACTCCTCACAAGGCCGTGAATCGTCAAACGTTCGGTGGAAATTCCACCAAATAAGCAGCGAAAGACTGAGTTCTAGTGGGGAACTCTCACTGAAAGGGTAACCCGACGAGGTTAAAAACCTAATCTAGGGTTAGGGTTGAGCTGAGATAAAAGGGGAAATTTATCACCCTCACTCATCAAAGCTGAATTTTACAAAGAGTGGCCTTCCTTTCATAGGTGAAGGCAGCCGGAACAGTAAACAAGAGAAGGATGGATGTCGTCTAACACAAACCTAACGGCAAGAGGAAACCCTAACGGTGCTAAAGATGGAGAACGTGAATCAGAAACCAGCACGCATGAAGCATAAGGGTTTCGTGTAAGGTAAAATGTGAGGGTTGTTGCTGAAACCCTAACAACAGCGTGCAAGAGGCGTTTTAGGAGAAAAATGTGACACAAATGTGTGGCTTGTGTGAGGCGTGATGATGAGATGTGAAGATAGGCCGTTGTTCAGGAAAATCACGCGTGATAGAGGCAACCCTAATTAAAGAAAGGAACAGCTCTGTTGGCAACAAACGCTTACGGGCAGAAGAAAGAAGTGTGGTCCACGCGTGATGCAAAGCAAATTGTAGAATGTGCGAGAATCCAAAATTGGGCTGTTGGAGATTTAGCACAAGTCTCGGCCCAACATAGAGTGGTGATGTCGTTAAGTGTGCACACGTGAAGTGAAGATGCGTGAGATGTGTAGTTGGCTGCACTTTGTTAGATTCCTTGGCCATCCATATGGGCTGCTTCATTATATTCAGGCCCAATTTGGATGAAAGCATTCTGAATCACGTGGTTGATGGCCAGCATAGGTGTGGTGACGAATTGGGCTGCAGGCCCAATATCAATTGGACAGCTTGGAGAAAAGCTACAATTAGCAAAACAAGCCTAATTAGAATCCACTTATTTAATTAAAAAATAAAAGAAGATTAAAAGAAATTAAAAAGGAATGGCCTAGCCAATGGCCCAAGCTATTGAAAGCCTGTTAGGGTGATATTCATCAGGTTTGGACCATTTTGGAGACACATTACTTTATAAATAGAGTTGTCCCCCCATGTATTTGGCACTTTGAGAATGATAATGTTATGTTGCCCATATTATTTTTGAGCCATACATCTTCTATTAGTCACTTGCTAGAGCATCTCAAAGGTCCCTCTAGCACCCCTTTCTCTAGAGTTTGTCTAACCTCTCTAAGAGCTCCACAAACCACCTTCATCCCATAATTAAATCACCCAAACCGAGAGTCATTTTCTCTCAACACTAAGCTTCACCGAATCCACCATCTACCATAGTCACCATTCCAAGCTTTGGCCTAACCTAGCTTGAGGACGAGGCTATCAGTTTTCTTACAAAGGTAGTGGTCATGTGTCACTTTTCTAGTGGAGAACTTTTGCTAAAGAGGCTTTCCACATGGCACTCTAGGAATGGAGAGTTTCTCTAAAAAATAGAGTGCCACATGTCATGCTCTCCTTCACCAAGATGGAATTTTTAGGATTTGGTGCAAGGTAGAATTTTTAGGGTTTTTGTATACTTGGAGACACCTTACTCTATAAATAGAGGTGTCTGCCCCATGTATTTTCACCTATGAATTGAGTAATGTTATGCTGCAAAAATTGTGTCACTTTCTTAATAGAGAACTTTTACTAAATGGCTTTCCACATGACACTATAGGAATGTAGAGTTTTTCTAAGAGTTAGAGTGTCACATGTCATGCTCTCCTTCACCAAGATGGTATTTTTAGGATTTGGTGCAAGGTAACATTTTTAGGATTTTTGGTCTACTTTAGAGACGTTTTACTCTATAAATAAAGGTGTTTGCCCCATGTATTTTCACATATGAATTGTGTAATTTATGGTGCAAAAATTGTGTCATACTACTCATTTAGGTCACCAAAAGGTTAGAGCATCCCATGTGGTCTCCTCTAACCACCCTCCTTTTGAGTTAGCCCAACCTCTCTTGAGAATACATTAAACACCACCATAGTCTCTCCTCTTGCTTGAATCATATAGCATGGAGGAGGAACCACCATCTCACCACTCCAAACATCATAAAACCGAGACACCCACCACCTATTTTCCATAGCTCCCTCACCACCATCTTCCCTTCATATAGCTTGGAAGAAGCTCCTCCATCAGAGCTCCTCCGTCACCTTTTTCTTCCAACACCTCCATAAGTAACAATATTTCATTTTACCCTATATTAAGAAACATAAAAAATCCTAAAACCCTAATTTTACATATCCTTTTCTTCCTTGTGCCACGAAATGCCCTTCACCTTCCTCCCTTTTACTTCTTTTTTTTTCTTTTACACATTTGTCTAGGATTGAAGACAAAATCCCTACTCGACTTGTGATGGGAGGTGAAAGATTAAAAGAGAAAAGAAATTTGAAAAAGAATAACCATGGGAAAGAAGTTGTTTGAGTTATTAAAAAAAAACTTCCAAAATGGGTATTTCGGAACATTCTTCTCCATGGTTATTGTTCTCCAAATTTCCTTTTCTCCTTCAACCTTTCATCTTCTGTCACACTTCAAGTGGAGATTTCGCCTTTAATCCTGCACCATTTTATGTAAAAGAAGAAAATGAAGCAAGAAGGAGAAGGTGCAGGGGCATTTCATGACACGAGAAAAGAAAGGAAATGTAAAATTAACATTTTAGGATTTTCAATATTTTTTAATAAAGGGTAAAATGAAGATATTATACATCTTTCACACACAGATCAGAGAAAAAAAAAACAATACACAAATCCTCTCCATACCATTGTACATACCTCATACCTCCAAGTTTAGTCTTCCAATTGTAAGACCCGTGGAAATTAATTAATTAAATAATTAGATAAGTAATAAATGCGGGTGGTGGGAAACTTTGAAGGCATTAAATGTTAATTGTATGATGTGGAAAAGTACTAGCTCAATTGGTTGAGAGTACTTTGTTTGTGTGAGAGGACTTGGGTTCTAGTCCTATGTATGCCATTTGTGTGTTATTTGTTTTGTTATTATTTTAATAATATATTTGTGCCTATTGAATAATAGTATAAGCATAGAACTTTGATAATTATCACTAAATATGTGTTGGCATAATGTTTGTGCTTGGGCCTTATGAGTGGTGGGTCACGGGTTCAAACCTTGTTAGAGGTAAAATAGACTTTATTTTTGCTAAATAAAGTTGTGGGAGTGAATGTGAAAGGGCAAAGGTAAACCCAGCAGAAGGGGTAGACAAAAGGGGCTAAAAAACCATTGAAACTTTATCCTTCCTCTTTGTGCACTTACTTTTCATGATATGTATTATGGTTCTGTGCATTTTTTTTTCAGTTGTAAATTGAGTGTTGTGAATTCGTGAATGTGTGATCATGAGAAACAATTGGATTGGTGGTTTTAAGTTGCAAAACCCTTTGTGCATTTTTGTTTTATGAAGGAGGGTTTTGGTACTGTATTGGTCAAGTATGGCCAAACCTCTTAGTTTTTGGTGATTCAAATGTGATTATACCATGTTTATAGGATATGCTTATGGATATGAATTGTTGGTATTGTTTATGCTTGGAGTTGGGCATGGTTTGGCTGTTTTTCGCATGTGATCAGAGGAGAACCTCTGCAATTTTCGCCCAAGCAGGTTCATCTCGCCTAAGCGAGAGTTGCAAAGTCTTGTTTTTGGTTTTGGTTCGCGTTTCTCGCCTAAGCGACCAGGGATAGGGTTGAGTGACTTGGTCTCTCGCCAGGCGAGAGACACTCGCCCAGGCGAGGTCGCGAGGAAACCTAGACTTTTTTAGCGCGACTTCTCACCTAGGCGAGAGGTTTTGGGATGTTGAGCGACAGGTATGCTCGCTTAGGCGAGAATGGCTCGCCTAAGCGAGGTCGCGATGAGACTTGGTGTGTTTCTTTGTTGAATCCTCGTCCAAGCGAGGAGCTTTGTGTGTTGAGCAACTTAAGGTCTCGCTCAGGCGAGAAGAGCTCGCTTAAGTAAGATAAAGTGATACATCCACTGTTTCACGCTCGCTCAGGCGAGGTGGGCTAGCTTTAGCGAGGCTGGTGGACTAGCCTGGGCGAAGGTACTTGGCTTAAGCGAGTGTGCTGTGTATTCTATGATTGTGGGTGCTGTTTGGGATTGGTTGATAGTTAATTCATAAATTAGTGGTATTATATGCGTGTGTGTGATGTGGTTGGACTTGAAGGACTAAGTCCATAGGATTTTGGGATGTGCTTGGAATGAGTCACGAGCGAGGAGTTCGTGATTGGTGGACCGCATGCGGAATGTGAACTATTTAGTTCACCGGAGGTACCCTTGTTGGGATGAATGAGCGAGAGAGTTCATTTCATGCTCAACTTGGGAATGCTATGAGCGAGGGAGTTCATAGTAGGAAAGGTGGGTATGCGTGTCCGGGTCCGAGCGACAGTTCGAATGAACGGGCGTGAGAGTCCGTGAAGCAGGACTACAAGCGGGATAGGCTTATAGGTTGGACCACGAGCGAGGAGGGTCATGGAAGCACATGAAATCCCGGAGTTAGAGTACATGCATGAACTCATATTGGTTATGAGTGTGGAAAGGAGGGTATTTTGAAAATAAACAAATGCATACTTATGAATGGGCTGGGGATTTAATTTAATATTTATTTATATTTGTGTGCATAGCTCACCCTATCTGTTTGTGTGTGGCAATGATCGGGTAATTTATTATTCGGGAGCAGATAATGTTACAGGTGAGCCAGGAGACGCTTAGTGGCGGTGAGTGGGCTCAGTGCACGAGGGGATTTTATAACTATTTTTTGTTTAATTTATATGTAATTTGATTACAATTTTTTTACGGTTTTAGAATATTGGATTATTAATGTTTTAAAGATTTTAAATTTCCCGTGGTTTTTAGGAAATAGTTACTTTAATAAATCAGGTTTTAGTATATAAATTGTTGTTTATTATTTATTTTAAGTAATATCCTACCGGGATGTTACATATGGTATTAGAGCAAAAGTTTTGAAAATGTTTTAAAAATAATTTGGGGCTTTTGGGGAGTGAGCATATCGTTTGATTGTGTGTGTGATTTAGTTGCATGTTGGCAAGATATGAGTGGCTTTGTTTAACTCAGTGAAATGATTTTAATAGTTGACATGTGGCGTATTCAGGTTATGACTGCTAACAGGAGGAGAAGGAGTGGGACTGGTGCTGATGACATCACAGAGGCTATTCACCGGATGGTGGATGCGATGCAGCCATCTGTAGCAGCGCAGCCTAGAATGGCGATTGAACAAGTTAGGGTGCCAACTGTGGAGGATTTCTTACGTCACAAGCCAGCTGAGTTCACTAGCAAAGCCTCTCCCGATGAAGCGGGTGATTGGCTCCGCAAATGTGAGAAAATCTTCAAAGTAATGAACTGTGTGGATGAGCAGAAGCTCATGTTTGCTACTTACTTGCTGAATGACGACGCATAGTATTGGTGGGCGGAGATGCAGTAGCAAATGCAAACCCGGGAGGAACAGGTTGACTGGACCAACTTCAGGACTCGTTTCCTAGAGAAGTATTTCCCTGATACGGCGAGACAAGATCGAGAGGCTGAATTTCTTGCATTGCAGCAAGGGGATATGACAGTGCAAGAATATGTTAATAAGTTTGAGCATCTAGCGAGGTACTACTCGCAAGACATTAGCGAGGAATGGAGGTGCCTTAAGTTTGAGCGAGGACTCAAACATGAGTTGAAGAAGGTGGTGACACCTTTGAGGGAGAGAAGATTCCCAGTCTTGGTGGAGCAAGCCCAGAGTGTTGAGCACTTAGAGAAGGGCCCTGGTCCCGTTGTCCGACATCAGAGGAATGTCGTGGAGGCTCGACAGATGAAGAAGCCTTACAGCCGTCCTCCTACCACCTTAGGAGATTTTAAGTGCTTCCAATGTGGGGGAGCGCACTTGAAGAGGAATTATCCGCAATTGAAGAGTTCACCTGACGAACAGGGGAACAGTCACAAATGCTTCATTTGCAATCAGCCCGGGCATTTCGCTAATCAATGCCCTGAGAAGAAGGCCAGTGCCACAAAGAAACCACCAGCCTCTAGAGTGGAGAGAGCTAGAGCAGTTGGGAGGGTCTTTGCCATGACATCTACTGAGGCTACTCAGTCAGGTAATCTAGTATTACAACCTTGTTTACTTTTGGGTCATGATGTAATGGTGTTATTTTATTCTGGCGCAACACATTCGTTTATCTCTAATGCATGTATGGGGAGATTGAGTCTGGAGAAACGTGACTTGGGGTGTGAGTTGCTTGTTTCAACTTCTTCCTCGGGTCAAGTAGCTACCAGTTCAGTATGTGTTGGGTGTTCAATGGCAGTGGCAGGTCGCAGATTCAAGGTGAACTTGGTGTGCTTGCCCTTGGAGGGACTGGATGTGATATTGGGAATGGACTGGTTGTCTAACAATCACATCATAATTGATTGTGGACGGCGCAATTTGGTATTCCCAGAACATGAAGGATTGGGTTGATCCCAACTCGAGAAGCTGTGAAAGTATTGCAAGAAGGGGCCATGTGTTTCATGGTGATGGCAAAGCCAGAGAAGAAAAGTGTTACAGAAATGATCCAATCCATACCTGTAGCTAGCGAGTATGCGGATGTATTTCCAGATGAAGTGCCAGGATTGCCGCCGAGTCGAGACATTGACTTCACCATTGATCTCATTCCTAGTGCAGGTCCAATGCCTATGGCTCCATACAGAATGGCACCAACAAAGCTCCCAAAACTCAAGAAGCAAATTGAGGAGCTAATGGAGAAGCAATTCATCTGACCGAGCGCGTCATCCTGGGGAGCTCCAGTCTTATTGGTGAAAAAGAAGGACGGGAGTTCGCGACTTTGCGTGGATTATAGATAGATAAATAAGCTGACAATTAAGAACAAGTATCCAGTGCCAAGGATCAACGACCTGCTGGATCCGTTGAAGGGTGTAGGGGTGTTCTCCAAAATAGATTTGAGGTCGGGGTATCACCAGATTCTGGTCAAACCAGAATATGTGCAAAAGACGACATTCAGGTCCAGATATGGTCACTATGAATACGTGGTGATGCCATTTGGAGTGACGAATGCACCGGCGGTATTCATGGACTACATGAATAAGATTTTCTGACCCTGGTTGGATAAGTTTGTTATCGTCTTCATTTATGACATTCTTATCTACTCGAGGAATCAGGAAGATCATGTTGATCATTTGAGGGTGGTATTTGATGTGCTTAGAGAACATCAATTGTATGACAAGTTATCCAAGTGCGAGTTTTGGCTTGAGGAAGTGCAATTCCTCGGGCATGTAATATTAGCTAAAGGTATCGCAGTGGATCTAGCCAAAATAGAAATAGTGCTGAAGTGGGAAAGGCCTAAGACCGTAACAAAGGTGAAGAGCTTCTTGGGCTTGGCAGGTTATTACTGAAGGTTTGTGGAGGGGTTTTCAAAGAAGGTAAATCCTTTGACACAACTCACGAGGAAGGATCAGCCGTTCTCATGGACGGAGAAGTGTGAGGAATGTTTTGAGGAAATGAAAAGATGTTTGACTACCGCTCTAGTTTTAGTAATTCCTAATATTGAGAATAAGTTTGAAGTGTATTGTGACGCCTCTTACCTAGGTTTGGGGTGAGTATTGATGCAAGAAGGGAGGCCAGTGGCGTATGCCTCACGGCAATTAAAGGTACATGAGAAAAATTACCCGACTCGTGACTTGGAGCTAGCAGCCATTGTGTTCACTCTTAAGTCTTGGAGGCACTATCTGTACGGCTCCCAATTCCCAATGTTTAGCGATCACAAGAGTCTGAATACTTGTTTGATCAAAAGGAGCTGAATATGAGGCAGCGCAGGTGGATGGAGTATCTGAAGGACTATGACTTTGAATTGCTTTATCACCCGGGCAAGAAAAATGTTGTAGCCGACGCTCTAAGCCGGAAGAAGATGCACATGTCTTGTATGATGATAAAGGAGTTAGAGTTGATTGAGAAACTCAGAGATATGAATCTCGGGATGCAGTTTGGGCAAGACTCCATACAGTGCAGCTTGTTCAAAGTCACCAATGAATTTTTGAATGAAATTCGTGTGGCTCAAGGACACGATTTGGAATTACAATAGTTTGTAGGGTGGTTGGGTACAAAGAAGGGGAAGGACTATCAGATGGGAGCAAACGACATTCTACGCTTTAAAGGTAGAATGTGTGTGCCTGGAGAACCTTTATTCAGAAGGTAGATTTTGAAGGAGGGCCATTATAGTCGTCTTAGCATACATTCAGGTATGACTAAGATGTATAAGGATTTAAAGGAGTCCTTTTGGTGGAATGGCATGAAGGCGGACGTAGCAGACTTTGTTGCTCAGTTTTTGGTATGTCCAAAGGTCAAAATTGAACATCAAAGGTCGGGAGGTACACTGCAACCACTAGACGTACCTCAATGGAAGTGGGACAGTATCTCTATGAATTTTGTGACACATCTTCCGAGGTCGACAAAGGATCATGATTCAGTCTGGGTGATAGTAGACTGACTGACAAAATGTGCACATTTCTTGCCTATGAATCAGAAGTGGTCTATGGACAGGTGATAATGTTAATTTTTACCATTATCCAAGCTACATTTTCTTAGCAAAATCATCTCTTCCAAAGCTTTTAACCAACTTAATCCTCAAATTTATCATACTTTTATAAATAAATACATTTTGGGTTACATTGATCTAAATATACCATTAATCCCCATTTTTTGTGTCTATTTATATATTGAAAGCTTTTTTCCAAGAGTCCAGACAAATGAGTAACCTGGAACAGCAAGGAGAACTGCAAAAATGTCAACAGGAAACGCCTAGCGACACAAAGGCAGCGCCAGGCGGTAGATACCGTCAGCGCCAGGCGCCAGACTACCGCCAGCTAGGTGCCACTACTGGTCACCGCCTGACGACACTTTGACATTGCCAGGCAGTAGCGGGAAGATTTGCTCATTGTTTGTGCGCTAGCGCATGGCGGTAAGAGGCTTCCGCTAGGCGCCAGTTTTTGCTGATGTGTCAAGTGGCCCTTTTTCTTCTGTTTTCGCGAGGGAAAACGGATCTTGGACACTTTGGAGCTCGAGTAACACGTCTTGGAAGGCTTGGAGGTCTGCTAGAGCTTGTGGGAACAAATCCATCTTCCTCTTTGTATCTCCTACCTCTATCATTTCCATTTTGTAAGCTTGAGCTCTCCATGACAATGGAGAGCTAAACCCTTTTTTGTAGGGGGTTAGATGTAGCCACTGAACTTTCATGTATTTTTGAATGATTTGAATATATAAATGCTTCTTCCATTGATTGCTAGGATCTTTGTTTATGTGCTTAAAGCTTGCTTTGTTTTGACTATTCATTGCATGATATTTGGGTCATTAGGTATTGGAAAATATCTCTTGAAACCTAGAATTGGAACAAGATACCTAATGGAACTTGTATCTAGGAATGCAATTTGACCCATTAGTTGTTTTAAACCCTAATTTGTAAAGCGGGTTTGTTTATTTAGGGATTCAAGGAATTGGTTCTAAATAAGGAAACTTAGGCTCATTCAACTAAGGGATTAGGGTTTGAGTAGACTTGTGCGTTGACATTAGTAATTAATGGAGAGTTTTATGCATAATTGTGAAGTACATGAAGTCTAACTCCAACAATATCAATTCATTGCATTTATAGTCTATACCATTTTCTAGAGTCTTCAAATATCCAAGTTCAATTTTACTTGTTTATGAAATATTTACTTTCTTGCATACAAAAATCCAAATTATGAATTTATTCATTAGTTTAAATTAGTCACTAATTACACAATTATTTAGTATACACGAGTCTCTTAGGAAACGATATCCCGATCTTACCGGTTACTACTTGTGCGACTTGGTACACTTGCCAAAGTCTTAACAAGTTTTGCGTCGTTGTCGGGGACCTGTTCTAATACTAGACTATTGTGTGATTTTGACTTCTTTAGACTTAGATTCTTTTGTTCATATTTACTATTTTTGGTTTACTTATACATTCACATTATTTGGGCTAACTTGTCGTTCGAGGTTACTTTTGTTGTTGCTCTATAGTTTATGTAGGGTAGGATCCGTCCCAGGAGGACTGTATCTTCAGAACCACTCCTTGTCGATCCTCAGATAGAGAAAACTGCTCGTAGAAACAACAGTGCCACAAGGAGACAACGAGCTCAAACACAACAAGTTTCCCATCACTCTTCTACTTCAGACACTCTTCCGTCTACTTCTTAGAATCTTGACTCTTTTCCAGAAGAAATGGCTGAAAATCCTAATGGGGATGGTAGAGGTCGTGAAAGACGCACTTTGGAAGACTATGCAGCGTTCATAGGCCATATTAACTTCAACAGTATTGCTAGGCCAACCGTCAATGCCACCAACATGGAGATGAAGCCAACTTTTACTCATCTGGTGCAGAGTAATCAGTTCAACGGCCTGTCTCATGAGAACCCCTACACTCATCTGGCCACATTCTTGGAGATATGCAATATTGTGAAGATCCATCAAGTTCCCGATGAAGCCATACGCTTGAGTCTCTTCCCATTCTCATTAGCAGGACCCACAAAAGCCTGGCTGAATTCCTTTCCTGAAAATAGCCTCACCAACTGGGATGACGTGGTTGCAAAGTTCTTGAGCAAATATTTTCCCCAGTCCAAGGTTAATAAGGGAAAACAGGAAATCTCAGCATTTCAACAAGATATGGACGCGTCTTTAGGCCAAGCATGGGATAGATTCAAGGGACTGCTGAGGAAAACTCCCACTCATGGGTTTGATCAACCTACACAGCTCACTCTTTTCTTGGCAGGGCTTAAATCTAGTCAAAGCTGATGTTAGATGCCTCTGTCGGTGGGAGTATCAAGTGGAAGACGCTAGAGGAAGCGTATGAGTTAATAGAGAACATGGCAACTAATGATAATGAAGCCTATATTAAGAGAGTCCATTCTCAAAAGAAGGGTATTCTAGAGCTTCAATCTCAAGATGCTCTATTGGCTCAAAACAAGATTATGACTCAGCAGTTGGAGACCCTAATGAAGAAATTCTCACAACTTCCTCAAGAGCTTCAAAATGCCTCTATAGCTCAACTCGAACAAGTGCAAAGTTGTGAGTTATGTTGAGGAAACCATACCAATGGGCAATGTGCTATGCCAAGCACATCTCAAGAGGAAGTTAGTTATATGGGGCAATCAAGGCTGACCAGGGAACTATAATCAAGGATGGAAACCTCACCAAAACATGGGCCAAGCAGGACCTTCCAATAGGCCACCACATCAACAAACTTACCAACATCCCTTTCTGACTGACAGAACCTCAAAGCTTGAGGACATGATGCAACAGATCTTGCAAATGTCAATTCAAAATCAAAAGAACACTGATGCATCAATAAAAAACTTGGAGCTGCAAGTGGGGCAATTAGTCAAGCAATTGGTTGATCAACGACTTTTTCCGCCAACACCGAAGCCAACCCCAAAGAGCAATGTAAGGCCATCTTCACTAGAAGTGGAAAGGAGGTTGGGCTAGGTTCTAAAGAAAAGGTGGAGGCTAGAGAAAAGAGAAAGAATGAAGAAAAGATACAAGAGGAGGAAGTTGATGAAGAGATTGTGTTGGAAGAAGAAAAGAATAAAAGTGAAGAGCAAGATAAAGAGAAAAGACAAAAAGAGAGAGTTGTTGTGAAACCCCTTCCCTATCCTCAAAATCCTTCAAGAAAAGAGAAAGAGAAACAATTAGCTCGGTTCAAAGACATATTCAAGCAACTTGAGATCAAGATCCCATTTTCTAAAGCACTACAACAAATACCCTCTTATGAAAAGTTCATGAAGGAATTCCTTGGCAAAAAGAAGAAATACATAGAAGAGGAAACCATTGAAGTGAAAGGGAATTGTAGTGCCATTATTCAGAAAAATCTTCCTCCAAAATTTAAGGATCCGGGTAGCTTCACCATCCCCTGCACCATTGGAAATCAAGATATGGGGAAAGCTCTTCTTGACATGGGGGCTAGCATTAATTTGATGCCCTTATCTATGCTTAAAAAGATTGGTGGTCTTGAGGCAAAGCCTACAAGGATGACCTTGCAACTAGCAGACAACTCCGTCAAATACCCTTATGACGTGGTGGAAAATGTGGTGGTGCAGATAGATAAGCTCAAGTTCCCGATTGATTTTGTGGTGATGGAAATGGAGAAAGATGAAGGGGTACCACTCATTCTTGGGAGGCCATTCAAGAAGACAATAAAGGTTGTCATCAATGTGGATGAGGGAACGCTGAGATTGAAGGACCAAGATGAGGAAGTGAATTTCAACGTTTTTGAAGTTGTGCAAGAATCGAATGATGAAGAAACTAGTCTTAAGGCCATCAATGAAGTCTTATCTGTGACTAGTAGACCGTGGCAAGCTTCTAAGTTGCTTGGAAAGTGCTCAAAGTGTTTCTCCGCAAAAGTGAATGAAGAGAGGGAAGAGAAAAATGATGTTCTAGTTCACCACCACTCTTTGATGGGGACTAATGGGCTTAGACTCAGCCAACCAATTCTGATGAGAAAGGAACATTTGAAGATTTCTCCTAGAAGATTCAAGTCAAGTTGTGCAAGGCTATGGGTTATTAGAGACATCAAAGTTGATGGAAGGATTGAAATTGAAGCTCCTTATTCTAGAAGGACTAAATTGGTGACTAATGCTCAATTGCAGTTGTATAGGTGTGAGGTTGGGAAGGAGCACCCCAAAAGCACCAACCAAGCTTAAGCGCTTTACCCGTCAGGCTCATGACGTTAAACAAGCGCTTCCTGGGAGGCAACCCAATGCTCTAAACTCATTTTAGCTTTTAATTTCCGTTTATAATATAGCTTTGTGTTTTTATGCATGTGTGAAATGTGTTAGCATAGATTGTTGTGTTTGTTGAGATGTTGAACTTTGTGTTAAATTTGCATATGTGAATTTGTGGAAGCATAGCCTAGAATGTTGTTAAGCATGTTTAGTTTTAGGATGGTGTTAGCATGTGCTAGTTGTAGCATTTTGAAATTGGTTGTTTGTGAGGATAGTAGTAGCATAGCTTGTGTAGAAAATTCATATCTTAAGTTAAGTTGTGCATGTTTTTGGTGAATTGAATGTTTTGCTTGAGTGTGAATGCTTGGTTTGAGGTTGAAAAAGTTTGAAAAAGATGTTTGCAAGAGGGAAAGGTTGGTGGGAGCATATTTGAGTCAAAGCCAACCCATCCATAAGCCCAAAAATACAATTTCCACCACTGCAGCTAAGCCGCCTGGCGGCGTACTCACTCTCGCCAGGCGCCCGCAGTGAATTCAGCCCCTGGGAGCATTCCAGAGTCCAACCGCCTGACGGCACCCTTCTATCCGCCTGGCGCCAGAAAAAAAATTTGACCACTGGGAGCACTCCAGGAGCCAGTCGCCTGGCGGCTACTTCGATCCCGCCTGGCGCCACACCAGAAAAACACAATTTGAAATTTTACTGATATGCCGCCTGGCGGCTCGTGACCTACCGCCAGGCGGCAGCGCTGCGCAGCACTAATTGGGCCATTTTAAATGTGTTTTGAGTTGGCCCACTCCCTCACAATCCTGCTGCACTCCCTTACCCTAAATCCCACTCACGCCTGGCACCACTGGTCCCCTATTCTCACTTCTCTCAAATCCCTAACTCTATTTCCCAATTCCTCTTCTAATTTCAAAACCCTAACCCCCAATCTGAACCTAATCTCGTGCCTTCATCACTCCCACTCACACTGCCGCCGCACTCTCGCCAGGCGAAGCGCAGCTCCAACCCTTACCACGCACCAGCTCCTCTTACACTCTCCAATCTCACTTCTTGCAACATTCTCTCTTGCATTCAACTCAAGTAAACTTCTTTCTTGTAGTATTTTCGTTCTAGCATATTTGATTTACTCCATTGTTGATGCACTAGTTTAGGGTTTACTTTGCTTTGATATATTCGTTGTTATTGTTGCTTTTGTGTTTATAATCTCGTGCTTACTGTTATTGGGCTGCCATCGTGCTGTTTCCTTGCTGTCTGTGCCTAGTTTTCCCAACATCCATGGTTGCCCTGTTGTGTACCGCCTGGCGGTGGCCATTTTGGCCTGTTTTACCGCCAGGCGTTGGCGCCTTGCAGAGCCTCTACTGCGAGCTGGCGCCTGGCGCGCGTTTTGGAGGTGCCAGGCGGTGGACCCTGTTTTTGCCTCTTTCTTTGATTTTCATGTGATTGTTGCTTGGGTTGTGAGGCACCAATGTTGCAATGATTTTTGCATCTAAATGACTTGACATTTTGTTGTTCTAGTTTAGTCTTTAGATGCAATTAACTCTCTTTTTGTATTAGAAGTGAGTTTTAAGCCTAACTCAACCTCACAAAACCGGCTTGTAAGTGAGGTTTGCACCTCACTTATATATTATGAAATTGCCTTATCTCTAGTCGATGTGGGACTTCCAACACACCCCCTCACGCCGAGGTATATTCATCTCGTGCGTGGGACAAGAAATTAGTGGGTGGTCCATTAGCAGCCCGATATCGGGTGGAACAGAAATGTCCGAGAAAGTTCGCTAGGATAGGCTTTAACTTGGCTCTGATACCATGTTAGAAGTGGGTTTTAAGCCTAACTCAACCTCACAAAACCGGCTTGTAAGGTGAGGTTTGCACCTCACTTATATATTATGAAATTGCCTTATCTCTAGTCGATGTGAGACTTTCAAATCTCTCACTCCAATGTTAACTTTAAATTGCCTCTTTGTACCAATGCTTATTTTGCAGATGGCATCCTCCTCCAATCCTAAAAGAATGAAGACCGCCATTGGCAACCCTTCAAAAGGGCAAAAACGAAAGGAGAGAATTTACTCTCACTACTTCCTCACAAAAGACAATGAGGACTGCTTCTAAGTGGTCATGCAACGAAAATTTGTGGCAGAGAGGAAAGTAATTCTAAAGCCGGGGAGGTCAATGAATTTCAGCTGGAGTTGATCAGACGCGGCTGGGAAAGGCTGGGTAGCTACCTTAGCACTTTCAGCGTAACCTTGGTGAAAGAATTCTATGCTAATGCCAAGGCTACCACCTCAGCAGCTCCCACCTTTCTCAGCTATGTGCGGGGGAAAAGGGTGCCCTTTGATGCTGCACGATCAATGAGTTTCTGGGCACTCAGCTGGCTGAAGATGTGGAGTGCCAATTTTGAGTGTTGGATGATCAGGGCGTGGCGCCTGGAGAGCTGATCCAAGCACTCTGCTTGGCGGGTGAAGGATTTCACAGGGGCACGATTCATAGAGGTTCCCTTCATCCCTTGGTCCGCTTCTGGTCAGCATTTATGCACGCCAACATATCCTTGTGCTCCCATGTGTTTGATCTCACGGAGGAACGCGCCACCATTCTGTACACCATCCTGACAGGTCGGGTGATGGATGTAGGACAATATATTGCCAATGAGATCCATCGGTGTGCCAACGCCGCTGGCAAGGCCGCTCTTGGCCATCCCTCTCTCATCACCCATCTTTGCAGCCTGACAGGGTTGGACATTTCTGTACCCCCGTTGGAGAAAGCAACGCAGGACCTAGACTTTTCATATTTTCAGAGGTTCTGCTCAGTTGCTCCCAGACCCAGGAGGCGCCATTAGCCACAGCCAGAGCATGAGCCAGAGCCCGATCCCGAGCCCGAGGCAACTCCTACCATTGACATGCGGTTGCAGGCTTAGGAGGCCAAGCTCGATCACCTTCAGCTCCTGGAACCCCAGATGCAAGCTTTATACCGACTGGGGATGGCCAATGCAGACATGCTTAGGGGCATCTCCCTAACGATCAAGGAAACATTTTGCCATGATTGTTGATCCCTTATAAACTCTTGCATGCACTTGTGAAATTTTTGTTTTGTGAACACCATAGCTTTAGTTTGCCTTGCTAATGAAGCACATGTGCTACACAATCTTTCAAATAAGAGCAAGCACAATTGACATCTGTTTTCTTGAGTTGCTAGATCATTGCAATTGTGATGTTCATCTAGGCCAAGTTACCTTTTTGCTTGAGGACAAGCAAGGTATTAAGTTTGGGGGAGTTGATAATGTTAATTTTTACCATTATCCAAGCTATATTTTATTAGTAAAATCATCTCTTCCAAAGCTTTTAACCTACTTAATCCTCAATTTTATCTCACTTTTGTAAATAAATACATTTTGGGTTACATTGATTTAAATATACCACTAATCCCCATTTTTGTGTCCTTTTTGTAGATGGGAAGCTTTGTTCCAAAAAATCCAGACTAATGACTGACTCGGAATAGCAAGGAGAAGAAGGAAAATGTCAACAGGAAGCACCTGGCGACACAAAGCCAGCGCCAGGCGCAAGAGCCCGCCAGCCAAGCGCCAGCCAGGAGCTGCTGTTAGTCATCGCCTGACGGTACTTGGACACCGTCGGGCGGTTTGCGCAAACTTTCACCACTGTTTTGCAGCTAGCGCTTGGCGGTGAGAAGCTTCCGTCAGGCGGCAGTCTTGCTGATATGGCAAGTTGGCCCTTTTTCTTCTGTTTTCACGAGGGGAAAAGGATCTTGGACACTTTAGAGCTCGAGCAACACGTCTTTGAGCGCTTGGAGGTCTGCTAGAGCTAGTGGGAACTACCCTTTCTTCCTCTTTGTATCTCCTCACTCTTCCATTTCCATTTTGTAAGCTTGAGCTCTCCATGACAATGGAGAGCTAAACCCATTTTTGTTGGGGTTAGATGTAGCCACTGAATTTTCATGTATTTTTGAATGGTTTGAATATATATATGCTTCTTCCATTGATTGCTAGTATCTTTGTTTATGTATTTAAAGCTTGCTTTGTTTTAACCATTCATTGCATGATATTTGGGTCATTAGGTATTGGAAAATATCTCTTGAAACCTAGAATTGGAACAAGATACCTAATAGAACTTGTATCTAGGAATGAAACTTGACCCATTAGTTGTCTTAAATCCTAATTTGTAAAGCGGGTTTGTTTATTTAGGGATTCAAGGAATTGACTCTAAATAAGGAAACCTAGGCTCATTCAACTAAGGGATTAGAGTTTGAGTAGACTTGTGGGTTGGCATTAGTAATTAATGGAAAAGAGTTTTATTGTTTAATATCAATCCATTGCATTTCTAGTCTTTACCATTTTCTAGAGTCTTCAAATATCCAAGTTCAATTTTACTTGTTTATGAAATATTTACTTTCTTGCATACAAAAATCCAAATTATGGATTTATTCTTTAATTTAAATTAGTTACTAATTACGCAATTATTTAGTATACACGAGTCTCTTGGGAAACGATATCCCGGTCTTACCGGTTACTACTTGCGCGACTTGGTACACTTGCCAAAATCTTAACACTAGCTATAGTCACTGAATCACACTTCAAATAAAAGAATTAAACATATAATAAATAAAATCAGGAAAAAATCACCCCATTATACAAATGCACGAGAAATATTAAGAAGTTTCATTCCTTACAGGGTAGTAGAACAAAGAGAGAAAGCTAATCGTCAAGAAAAGCTACCATCTTTTTTTAATTTCTATCATCTTGGATTTGTATCTTCCTTTATTTCTTAACAAATTCCTTGTAAAAAGAAAATTTTCAAAATCACTTTTCAAGATAATTCATGACCAGCTTATCCTTGAAATATACTAACTAGATAACTACCAAAGAGGTGATAACTTCCTTGAGCACTAGTAAATATACCACAAGCAAACCTTTCTCATTGACAACCAAACTGGACTCCACCCAAGGCCATTGATAACACCCAGCAGCAGTCTTTCCTTACCAATATGTTTCACCACTTGCCACGTAATCTCCATCTCCATCTCCAGAGACAAATTCCTATTTCAGTACTAATTTTGAAATCAAATTGATTATCCAATGCTATTTTTTTTTACATCAATTTGATCCTCCAACTGGTATCAGAACTAATTTGATATAGTTATTATTGAAAGGTAAAACGGATTAGAATTGTATCTTAAGAAGACCAAAATAAGTGTCTATTTATTATCTTAATATCTTCGACAACCACTTGCAAGAGATTCCACACAAACTTTCTTAAAGTTTAAATTGATTAGAGTAAAACACTAAAGTTTAAAACATTGGCAAATGGGCTGAAAATGTCTCTTTGAAAACAAATTATAAATTATATCTTGATTTTAAAGAGAGATTTTATAATAGAATCTTATGTGGGTAGCTCAGGATTGTTTTCATCAATATCTCCAACATGTGACAGCAAACATGAGAATTAGGTGGTCTAAAGTTGAGAAATAGAATGGACCTAGTTGAATGAATATGCAGTATTCAATCATCAGGACACTAAACAAAAAGGGTTAGGGAATACTGTCATTATCAAAAGACAAAAAAAGTAATTAGGCTAAAAAGCCATGATGATCTTTTTGCCTCGGGTGGTTTAGTCATTTAAAGTGCCTCAAAATAGAGGATGTATCGATGGCTGTCCCTTGAGTCCTAAATGTAAAGGACACACAAATACGTTCTAACCTAAAACTTCTATTGACATTGTGCTGAGGATTTTTTAGTTATGTTTGTGTAGTCATCAATTTAAATGTATTTTTTCTGCTTATTGTTGGTAAATTATATAGTGCACAAAATTTTTCCCTGGCAGCATTATTGCAAACAGATCTGTGATTTAACCCCTTCCCCAAACTTTTGTTTTCCTCTCCGAGTATTGATAAATTAATTTATGACAGTGTATTTTAGTACACAAACGGATAAAGCCATAAGGCAACTCTACAAAGTATGGCCAACATCTACAGAGATGAATCTAAACTATGTGTTATCTCTTTCCCCTGATCTAGTGTGCATGCTTTCTTCAAATAAGGGGAAAAAGATAGTTTATAAATCAGAGCCATATCTGTAAATGTTGGCCACAATTGTAGAATTGCTCCATACAAGTTGGCCCTTTGGGTTATATTTGTTCACATCATCTGAGGTTATTATGCTTGGATTATAGGTTTTGTTTTGAATTGATAGTGTTCCTTTGAGGTCAGAGTTGGACTTTTTGAACAAGGTTAACATTAAAATGATGAAACCTTAGCAAATCTGCTTTGCTATTCGTAAATTTAGGAATGTCTTAGTTTTAGGGATTTCTTTATCTGATTTCCTGAAGATTTTTTCTTGTTTTCCTATGATCTTGATAGATGGTTGGAAGACTTGCCACGTTGGAAAACCATCCTATGATGTCTTTGCCAGGAGTTTTGGGTTGTAACATGTCCACATTATTATTCTATAAATCAAACTACAAGAATATTTCATTAATGGCCTAAAAATCTCCATGTAATTATAAATTCAGAATATATTATGGGCTAAGAACTTACAGCAATATCATTATCAATTGTCTTTGGAATCCCAGCCACAGCCACTTGAAGACCACGCCTTTTAACTTCCTTCATAAAAAAGATGATTATATTACATTATTCCATAAAGAAAACTACATGAATGAGGGAATGGATCACGTGCAGTGACACTACCACGGCAGAGGATCTTAGCCTTTTATTAGTATACAATTTTATTATAAAAAAATAAAAATTAACAGTAGGATGATAAGACTTGACAATCTCATTTTTTTTTACTGCAGGAAATCCAATAATTAATTTCGTGAAAGTAACGGATTACCTCATAAATAAGTGATGCTCCTTTGTGCGTACCATCACCTCCAATAATGTATACCTAACATAGAAGATCAAATCATCTTTGGTTCAGACATCATGTCCAATTTTGATAGAAAATTTAAAACATTTTAAACAAATATACACCTGATTTATTCCCCTGTCCTCAATGTTGTCTACTATCTTTTGGGTATCATGTCCTCCACGAGATGTTCGAAGAAAGGTGCCACCACGTTTATGGATATCGTTAACCACTTTAGGCGTCAACATCAAGGTATTTTTTGAATAGAACCCTTTATATCCTCCCTAAATCAGTTTCAAAACTAACATGGTGACCAATAAGAACTCATTGCAAGATCATAAGAGAAAAATGCTAAGTTGCCAACAATGCTCAAAGGGCATGGGTTAATGAAACAAAAAGTAGTAAGTATTTACTATTTATTACTCCCTTTCATTCTAGTAGGAACCAAACTAGATCTGTTTCATGATCTTTTTATAAGAATCAATCTAGAATGTTCCTACATTAACCTTTTGAAAAAATATCCCTAATTATGAGTCAATTCTCATACATAGTAGTTGGCAGAAACCATTAGTCTTAGGTTCTTCTTAGGCCAAAGAATCAAACTTCACTTCTTCATATGCAGAGCATTTTTGGGAACTTTATTTGCCTATTCACATGCATAGCCAAGAAAACTTAAAGCCATAAACATATTACTAACCAGATACATTAAAAGAATTAAAGCCAGTAAATTATAGGGAAAACGAATAAAAGTATGTCTCATTAATGTTAGGGAAAATTTTAGGAAAAAAAAAATGTCTTTGGGGTAAATTTGATGCTAGTAACTTGGTTAATTACTTTATTCTTATGAATTAGTTAGTTTATTAAAAATGACTACATTGAGCATATTGAAAATATAAATTTAATTCATAGTTGACAATTAAGTAATTAAAATCATTTAAGATTGAGGAATCAATGCTTTAGGACATTGATTAGCTAGACCACCCTTAAAAACTGCAAAGCTAAGCTAAGAGTGGTAATAATATTTTAAAACTCAAATAATAAGACTATTGAAATTACAATTACAATACCAAACTTAAAAGTTGATAAAATATAAATTATTTCCCACCTCATTCACTTTAACATTATTTTCTTGTAGTACTAGATTTCAGGAAAGAAAACAGAAATAGGCGGGTTAGAAATTCCTTAGGCTAGTTAACAAAAAGAGACGTTTCCACAATGCAAGTAGAGAAGGTAATTTATTGATTAACTGTCTGGAACTAGTTTCCATAATCCCAACTAAGTACACATAAAATAACTTATTATTTCTCCGGCTCCCTTACCCTTTATAATGATGGTAAAATTACTTCCAAATTATCGTAATCGGTACTCTTCTTAAAGCTTGTAGAAATAATGACTGCACCTAGGCAATCATTTTGTCTATGTTAGGGGGTTGAGTGTTGGATAGCCCTAGCACCTAGTAGTAGCTATGATGATTAATCAACCTTTTTATATGCGTTTCATATCTATAAATATGACGAAAATGAGAAGGTTCTCTTAAGCCCTCAAAATATTTTCACTGTTTAATCTCAAGTTGGTACCAGAGCGGGTCGATCCTGCTCTGGTTTCTGTCTCATCTGGTCCACCACCATCTTTCACTGTTGTCCGTGGCTGACCAGCATCAGTCACTACCACTGTTTGCGGCTGTCCAAGCTCAGCTCATCTCTTTCTAGAACTACCCAACACTGTCAAACAACATTTCCCACTGTCCGCCGCCATCTGCAGTCGTCCGTCGCCGTCCACCGTCACATTTCCGTCCGAAAACCACCAAATTTGGACCGCCTCTCCGAGTGACAGCTAACCCTGCTAGTGCCGAAGGCAGACTCGTCGCCACGCACTTCATTTCCATCCACTGCAGCCAAGCGCGTGTCGTCCATGCGCCGTCGTTCAGTCACCAGTTTGTCATCGTGCAACCTCTATAGCTATCGTCGTAGCCTCCTCTGCCCGCTTTGACCTTCAAAACTTTGTTCCGGTGAAGTCCAGATGTAACCCTCGCAGAAATCTCCCTAGGGCATTCGAAAATATTCACTGTTTTCCGCAGCTCCTCTCTGTTTTTTTGTTCCCTTGATCAGAAATGGCAACTGGAAGTACTAGGAGTGGTATTTCATTCTCTGGAAGCCCCTGCATTACTTCCGAGAAACTAAATGGCCAAAATTACTTATCTTGGTCCGCTGCCATCGAGATGTGCTTTCTCGGTCAAGGACATCACGACCACCTTGAGAAAGATGGCAGCCATGTACCTACTGAAAACATGGTGATGATCCTTCGAGCCTTTTGACGTCCCTTCGATCCTTCGAGCCTTTTGTTGTGGCAGTCGGTGGAACCACAACTTTTGATGTCCCTTCGAACCTTCAAAACATGTCACTCGTTTTGGAAATGATATCGGCAAATGATATCCAACATCTCTATGATTCGGCAAACAAGTTGGCATCTATAAGAATGACCAACCATGATATGATCTCCTTCATGAATGAAGCTCAATCTACTGTGAAAGAACTGCGCATGTTCTTGGAAGTCGACTCTTTAAATGAAATGAAGAAAAAGCTTGACAAGTACTACATGGTGATGATCCTTCGCGTTATACACCTAGATTTTAATCATATCAGAGATCAACTTTTGACCTCTCATGAGGTTCCTTCCATGGACACCTTGATCACATGCATGGTTCGTGTTCCAACTCCGGAAACTTTTGCTGTAGTGGAACCATCTGTCATGGTCGCCACTCGAGGAAGAGCAGGACATGGAACTAGAGGAAGCGGACGTGGGCGTCCTCAATGCACGTATTGTAAAAGGATGGGTCACACTCAGGAAAACTGTTACTCCTTACATGGTTTTCCTTCCAAAACTGTCAATGTTTCTCAGGCTGAAACTACTGAGTCCAAGTTCACTAAAGACGAGTATCAAGAGTACCTATGACTCAAGTCCAACAGCTTGGCACAGTCATCTCAAGCTCCAAGTACATCAACAACTTGCATCTCTCAATCCATGGAAGGTCACAATTCATGGGTAATTGATTTCGGTGCTTCTGACCACATTTCTGGTAATACCTCCTTGTTCTCAACCATTTCATTTCAAGAAAAATCTCATTTTATAACCCTTGCAAATGCACCGAAATCAATTATCCATGAATTGTGACTTTCTATGGATTGAGAGATGCAAGCTGTTGATATACTTGGAACTTGAGATGACTGTGTCAAGCTGTTGGACTTGAGGCGTAGGTACTCTTGATACTCGTCCTCAGTGAACTTGGACTTAGTAGTTTCAGCCTGAGAGACATTGGCAGTTTTGGAAGGAAAACCATGTAAGGAGTAACAGTTTTTCTAAGAGTGACCCATCCGTTTGCAATACGTGCATTGAGAACGCTCGCGGCCTCCACGTCCACCTCCTCTAGGTCCACGTCCTCCTCTTCCTCGAGTTACGACCATAACAGATGGTTCTACTCGAGCAGGAGATTCTAGAGTTTCATGTGTTGGGACTTTTGGGACACGAATCATGCGTTGGATCAAGGTGTCCATGGAAAAGACCTCATGAGAGGTCAGAAGTTGATCTCTGATGTGATTGCGAAGAATCATCACCATATAGTATTTGTCCAGCTTCTTCATTTCATCTGAAGCGTCGACTTCTAGAAACATTTGAAGGTCTTCCACAGCTGATTGTGCTTCATTCATGAAGGATATCATGTCATGGTTAGTCATTTTTAGAGATACTAACTTGTCCGCCGAATCATATAGGCGTTGGATATCGTTGGCATATATATTCTGAGTCCTCTTCCAAAACAAGTGACATGTCTTGAAGGCCCTAAGAGATATTAAAAGTCTTGGCTCCACGGATTGCCACAACAGGGCACACAACTGAAAACCTGCTTGCTTCCACTGTTCGGCTTTTTCTTCAGGCACATGGCTTCCGTCTTTCTCAAGATGGTCATGATGTCCCTGACCAAGGAACCACATCTCGAAAGTAATGGAAGGACTTCCAGAGAATGAAATAGCACTTCCAGAGGCCATTTTTGATTAAGGGAACAAAAACAAAGAGCAGAAACGCAAACATAGTGGAGATTTTTAAACGCCCTAGGGAGATTTCCGCAAGGGTGACGTCTAGACCTCACAGAAATGGAGTTTTGAGGGTCAAAACAGGTACAGGAGGCCCGACGAGAGCTATGGAGGTGGCGCCGTGACGTTCCAAGCAACAGAAAGTGGCGCGTGGACTGCACGTGCTTGTTCGCAGCGGAGAAGACGCGATGCGTAGACGGGTGTCTGGTTCTGGCACCGGGGGCGGGGGGCTGTTGCTCGAAGAGGCGCTCCAGATCCAGTGGTCGTCGGAGAAAACTGAGGTGGCCGGAGACGGCGAACGGCGGCGAACAGTGGCGGACAGCGGCAGAACAGTGGCAGACGGTGACAATTTAGTGAACAATGGCAGTGGGCAGCTGCAGACAATAACAAACAGTGTCGGATAGCGGCGGACAGCCGCGAACGGCAGGAACAAGTGCCGGTGGACAGGACCAGACGGAATCCAGAGCGGGATCAACCCACTCTGATACCAACTTGAGATTAAAACAGAAAAAGATATGCTTGAGGGCTAAACCAGATCCCTCTACTATTCCTGATATTTATATAGATGATAAAGGAGATACAAGAAAAGTTAAAACATTAAAGGCTACAACTAGGTGCTAAGTGCAGAGGTTATCCAACAGTCAACCTCCTAACTTACACAAAATGATTGCCTAGATATACTAACTATTTCTACAAAATTACTCAAAAGTTTCCAAGCTACCTACTTATGACATAATTACATCTCATGTATGGTTATGGAAACCCTTAGGCAGGTACTTCACTTAAACAATCGGTGTATTTGATGAATTTTCAGTGTGGTCATTCAGTTTAGAAAACTACCTCAGATCAAATTAAAGGGTTCTGGTGTAGTTAGTTGAAGCAGAATGCATGCATGCGTTCATCTTAAAGGAAACCTCCTTGCCACTAGATTGTTAACGGGAACAATATACAACTGTATTTATGTTATGGTTTTCTCTTTGGTTAATTAAATTATTTTAGGTAAGAATATTTTTTGATTTGATGAATTTGGTTTTGGTTCCTATATTAAATTCATGAATTAGCCATCCAACTTTTGAAAATATGTTTGAATTTAGTCATTCTTGATACTTAAACTTAACATCTACTGGCAGTTTCTTTATCGCCACAAAATTAAAGGAATGACTAAATTCACATGTTTTTAGAATTTGAGGACTAATTAGTAACTTTAAGAGTACATGAATTAAAAACATATTCCCAGCTTATATTATTTTTACATAATTGATTTTTAAGTTTTCTGTTTTGGAGGATATTTATTATAACCTGATTATATTCTCAATCTTTTTGTAGATATTAGAGTTTACAAAGAACAGAAAGAAGGAGAGAGAGAGTTTAATCAGGATATTTCTTTTTATATTTCATTACATTTTGAATATGCTACAACAAAGATTATAAAGCTACACAAGTAGCTTGCTCTATAAGGAACAGAAACAGTTGCAGACTGTTACAGTTTGTCACACATCAGCTGGCTGGACCGAACTCAGTACAATATTCACGCTATATCTTGCTCTATCAAGCAAATGGTTATATGAAAAACAAGTAAAACATAGTATTACCCAAATCATTATTGAATTTTTTAGAAAGAATATTATTAATTTAACCATAGTCACTGAAGTCTTTAATTAACAAAAGCAGTATTATATCTTTACACATACTCAGAATATTATAATTTCACAAAAACTAACCTCAATCCCAAGTATATCTTGAACACCATACATGATGTTCAAGCCACAAACAATTTCCCTAATCACTGTATTAATTCCTGGACATAATCCTCCACAAGTCACTATGCAAGCACGTACTTCTTCTGGCTCGAAATAAATCTATTATTAGAAGAGAAGGCATCATCAGTTTTTAAAGATTACAAATGGATAGACATTTCCAAGCTTTATACCTTTTCTCGAGGTCCCGCACGCCGAAAATGAACTCCTCTCGGACTTCCTTTTTGAATAGCAACCTGGACGTGAAACGTTATAAGAAATGTAGACAAATGCTAAAAGACGGAGATCGATCAATCAATCATTTATAAAGAATATAATTCCACGAACAAACGCGGAGAGGAGTGTGTCACTTACATTTTCAGCAACCACGTCTTCTGGGCTCACAAAATTTTTCCTTAAAGTACAAAACAATTTTTATAAAAGAATCACGTTAAAATAATTAAAAGAAACAAAAAGTTTGGGAACTTGAAAATATTATCTTTGAAGTTATAATGCAAAATCACAAACATTATTAAAGCAAATTGCTAGAAGTGGACTTACTTTACAATTGAGTAAGCTTGGCTCTTCCTCAATGGATTTGGATATGACTACAAAAGAGGAAGAATGCATTAAATATTAGAAATCACCGTAAAGCTAGAAAAGAAGAAAGAAACATAAAGAAAAGAAGAACGAAACATAAAGAAAAGAAAAAATCACCATTATTTTTTTGAAAAAGAAAATAATTTACTTAACAAAGAGAAAAAGGACGAAAAAACCCACCCACCCTTCCACAAATATACTGTAAAGCGGCGGATATCAAACGATGTAAATTCACGGAACCATATGATTTTTCCCTCATGAGAATCTCTTCTAGTTTTATTAACATCCTCAAAATTCGATTTCTAAATTACTAACTTAAGAGACGGAAATAGCAAGTGTTTGCCTCAATGGTCTTTTTCATTTCTCTTCAATAAAGATTGATAGTTTATATTTTAAATTATCTTTTAATTTAATTCACATTGTTTCTCATCACTCTGCGAAACAAGAAATGCGATACGGCAACAGTTTTGGTGAAAAGCACGGGAAAAACGACTGGTACCGGCAAATCGGGAAGGAAGTTGGTGAGATGCGGAACGTCTTCGAGGATAAAACCGTCATTCTCAGACTGAGTCGAAACATTAACAGCAGTGACGACGGCGAGCTTGTTTTGGCGGGAAATCGACGACGGCTTCCGGAGAAAGGATGTCGAATTTCTGGAGAATCGCAACCGTTTCGGAACGTTTGGACGGAGGGAGAACGAGAATGGATGAAGAAGAGTTTTAGCGAGAGAAGACGAAGAGACTGAGAGATCCGTCATTGTTTTCTTCTGAGTTTAACCGAATAAGTTTTGCATTTGGATTATTATTATTATATATATATATATATATATATATATATATATATATATATATATATATATATTATATTGTAATATTATTATATTATGGTTTCAGTTAGTTAACGAGAACCGGTACAAAACGACCTTTCTGTTTTGCTCTTAATATATATAAATATGAATAAATATAATCTCATTCTTTCCTAAAATTAAGAATGTAATTCAGGATGAATTATCAGGTAGTCCAGAAGATTAGGAACTAATTTAGTCAATTATTTGTGTATCTTAAATCTGTGTTCTGTTACGTGTCTATTTCATTTATATAACTAAATATACAATTATTCAACACGATAATTTAATTTAAAATACTAAATTCGTTGAATTGGGATGGAGATCAAGGACAAGTTGAAGAAATGGGATACTTTGTAGGATTTTGAAAAATAATTAAAATGAAGGCTAAACTTTTACAACATATTTTCAAGAGACAAGCCCTTGTTAAGTTCTAAAAAATCTAGCAATGGAAACATTTTTAAAACATGTTGAGTTGCAATGTAGTTATAGGGTGGTGAGAAAGGTAGATAATGACTAGAGATGGCAAATAAATTCATCCTTGAGGGTATTGTCCGAATCCGTTTCTATTTTGACAGGAAATCCCCGCATTGATCGGGTATGGGTATGGGTATAGGGAATCTCCGATATTTTCAATTGGGTATGGGGATGGAGATGACGATGAATATATCCCGCCATATCTTCATCCTCATTTAAATTATTAAAAGATTCACAATTAATTAAGTAACCTCATATATATATACATATATATATATATATATATATATATATATATATATATATATATATATATTTTTTTTATTTTTTTTTTTT
>Ga0209589_1001519_pt1 | contig 38459 bp, 24 predicted proteins | sample CowpeawhiteBW_FD_187525 | JGI IMG/M metagenome (GOLD analysis project Ga0209589, IMG submission 187525) | Root nodule microbial communities of legume samples collected from California USA - Cow pea white BW (SPAdes) (version 2) | ecosystem: Host-associated > Plants > Roots > Nodule | place: USA...
GGGTTTCACCGGGGAGAACAACACCAATGAGACCTGAGCCCAACCACATAAGACATTGACACCACTCTCAACCCAAAACCTTAAGGCAATGGGTTTATGGGTCTTTATTCTTATATAGTGCTCTACTCTCTCATTTCTAGCCAATGTGGGACTTAGAATCACACTTGGATTCCTAACACTTCACCACCTTTCGCCGAGTCACCACACACAAACATGCAAGAAGATAAAATAAAAACAAGAAAACAAGAATATAAGCTCCCCTACCTCTTACTCTTCACTTCTTCCTTGCAAAACCTCAACCATTCTTTAAAACGTTTTCCCTTTTTCTTATGTTTGAATCTTACTTTTATTTTCCTCCAAATCTACTAAGTTGCCTTCTTTCTCACCCAAGTGTTCACTCAAGTGTAACTCTCAGTCATTTAGTATGTATATTTATGGACTTCACTCTCACCTTTAAAATGCTAGATACTCTTAAGAGATTTTAGGTGATATTTCTAATAATAAATCATTATATCTTATAAAAACTTTTTAAATAAATCCATTTAAGAAATAACTATCATATATAACTTGTTTATATTATAATAACTATTTTATATATCTTTTAAATAAAATAAATCTTTTAAATAATTAGTCAACTATAAATCCTTTCTAAATAATAGAAAACCATAAACCACCTTCCTAATTATTATAATTTTCTCGAGTCTTACATTTCTCCCAACAAATAAAAGTTTTGTCCTAAAAAATGTACTTCCTAGTGAAGAGATAACACCTAAAAAAATACTAAAAAATGCAAAAAAAAAAACACAATAACACACTCATACTCTAACATACAATTCATAACATACACACACATTAAGCTCGCTTCCCACAAATCACCTAGGACCTAACTATTGCTCTGATACAAAAATGTAATGCCCCAATTTTTCAGTTACTAAAATCTATAATTAACACAAATTACATAATAAAACTTCATTCCTCTCTTATTTGAAATCTCATTAAAAAAAATTGTTTTACAAACATAGACATTATTAAAAAAACAACTAAGATTAAAATACCATCCTAAACATCTTCCAATACTGATCTCTCTCCCTAACATCATGCATCTTCCTATACTATCATTTGTTCCCGTATAATTAAGATCATCGCAGGTGGAAATCACCAAAATAGAAGGGGTGAGTTATCGTAAACAATAACAATAGTTTTCAATATATATAATTTTTCAATATAAAGACATAAACTCAAATAACAGTTCAAACATATCGTCATAGGTTTAAAACATGTTATCACAACAATTTATACAACCACAATTGAACTCAATGTCAAGAGCCAATTTGTAACTCTTGCATGTATCTTACCAATACATGTGTCACTTCCCATTACTATCCTTGGAAGCCCGTACAACGTACACATGTGTCACTTCTCATTACTCCCCTTAAGAGCCTCAACGAGGTACATAGGTGCCACTTCCCATTACTCCCTTTGAGAGTCCCGACAAAGTATACCTTCGGTACAAGTATGCGGAGTTACCCTTCACCATATTTCATCGAGACACCACACATAACCATGTAAGAAAATAATTAGATGAAAAAGTGTAAGCTCCCCCTACCTCTTACTCTTCACTTCTTCCTTCTTTCTCATAAAAACTCAACCATTCTTTTAAACCTTCTCCCTTTTTCCTATGTTTGAGTTTTACTCTTACTTTTCCTCCAAATCTACTCAGTCACCTTCTTTCTCACCCAAGTGTAACACTCAGTCACTCGATCAGTATTGTTGAGACCCTTGTTAAAGGTTTAACTTATCCAACAACTACATTGGTGAGTTGTAGTACAACAAGGTCATATCCATAGGGATTTTGTTTGATAGAATAATAATTTATAATCTACTTCATGTTTTGAAATAAAACAGTAAGAAGGATTGGTTTTAACACTTTGAAAGCAATTCAAATAAAGGTAAAGCTAAGTGATGTTGATTAAGCTGTTAGGATTGAACTTGGCTTTCTTCACTCAATTGCACTGCCCTTGATTATCGATAAATTATGCTCTTTATCTTAGTGTTGCTAGAAGTACTCTTAAATGTAATTCTAACCCCATCCTGTAGTATTAGAACTAAGGGTGTTAGACGCATGGTGATTTCCACCCAGGTGGAGGAACCCATGGTGCCACATAATTCATATAAAGTTGTTAGGTGATTGTAGGTATCTTCATTATCCATTCATGCAAACTCATTTATAGTGATTAATGATAGTACGGCAGGTTTCACTTCCACACCCATGTAGGTTTGACTATGCTTGAGAATTGTCTTGGCTCTTGTTGTTGCACAAAATCTCCTCTATTTAGTATGTTCTGCCATTGATTCCTCTTGATTCTACTAAATTGAGCTTCGAAAATGTGAGTTTTCTCAAATTCGCTATTGTTGCTGCTCCAATTGTGTGTGTTGCCTCTTCTTCCTATTTTTGTTGTTATTCCTTCTAGCAGTTCTTTTCTATTTGTTGGTCAAAGAGCAAGATTATTTTTTGTTCTCTTCTTGGTATGCACAACAACTCAAGATCAAGTGAGCAAAGTACCATAATAATATAAAAAGATTTAAATAAGTAACTACGGCATAAATTTACACAAATATACAATAAACTCAAGGTGATTACAAACTACTAATTTATCGTAGTGCAAATCCCTAACAACGACTCCAAAAACTTATTGAGACCCAAATGAGGATTTGTCAATTTATCCAACGAATGCACTGGGTCAATTTGTCTAGGTTTAAAATGACTTTCATAGGTAAGAAGGCAGTGATGAATTGGCTGTGTAGACAAAATTATGTTTAATTCAAATTTTAAAACTCTTTTACTATGAATTAAATTGACCAACAATTCAAAAGTTAATTATTGCAGGACAACACATTTTAGTCAATTGAAAAACAAAAAACAAAAGATTGGTTTGATCAAACAATATACACTCAGATAGACTAATATGATTCAATAGATTAAAATATAAAATCAACAGACTGATATACTAGAAAATTTTGTAGAAAAACACAAATCATGAAAATCACTCAAACAACATGCATTACCAAACAAGATTGATTCCAATTGATATAGCAAAATTAGTTAGACCATCATATTACATCAATTCACACGAAAACCTTACAAATATTTTTAAAATAATTTTCTTTAAGATTAAATGAAGAACAATGTAAGGAAGAAAGAATCACACAATATTTTTTATATTGATTCTCTCAAATATGAGCTACATCCAATTTGTCAAGGCAACTTGAGCCTAACAATTCTTTAACTCCAAAGAATTACATAATCCCACAAAGATTACACTTTTGAATCAAATAAAAAAACCAAGATTCTTGAATCCCACAAGAATCTCAAATCCAACACAATAAGATTCCATTTGCAAACCTGGAATCACACCAGGAAACACCCAGAAGAAGCAAAAGAATAACCAAACTTTGGTGGTGGCTCTCCCTTGCCAACCAAAACACATCCTTCAATGCTCTAAACCAACCAAAAAGCTCCAAGATCCAAAGATCTTCAACCACGAGCTGCGCACTATGTAATTGAAAGAGAGGGATTCCAAATTGGTTTCATTGCTTTTGATCTCAAAAATCAAAGTTTTTTCCCCACTCTCTGAAAAACTAGCTTATATAGTATGCACAAGTGAATTCAACAGGTTGAGTTGTTCGCACAATCTGTTGATTTCACTTGACTTAAGTAAAATCAGTTGATTGCATAACAGTTCAACTGATTGAATACATTAATACCAAAACTATATGCAGCACCCTTTTAACCTGTTAAAACCCTTTTTAACATATTAAAAAGACAGAGAGAAGACAAAGGTAATCTCCACTATGTCATAAAGTCTATGAATTCAGTCTGTGATTCATGTCAATTTCAAATTCAATAACCCCCAAGCTTGATCAATTACCAATCACTTCAATTCTTCATTAAGTCTCATCAGTCTCACATGATCACATGCACTAACTTCATCAAATTCATGCACTAAGGTCACTTGTATTTGGTATGATAAAGTAGTGATCTATAATCTACTTTCAATTTCGCAATAAAACAATAATAAGGGTTGGTTTTTATAAAGTGAAAACACGTTTAAATATAAACAAAGATAAATGATGTTGATTAGGTGTTGGGATTGAAATTGGCTTTTTCCACTCAACTGCACTACCCTTGATTATCAACAAATTATGTTCTTTATCTTAGTGTTTATAGAAGTACTCTTAATTGTAATTCTAACCTCATGTATTTAGTGTCAACACTTAATTTCGTCTGGGTGAATAAATTTATTTTTGAAAAATAAAAAAATAAAAAAAAATGTTTTTAGTTAATGGTAAATAAAAAAAGGTGCAATAAAATTTTCTTCAAAGATTTTCAAACTTTAATTTTAGCGAAAAATAGAGAGATGAGAAAAAGGAAAAAAGGAAAAAAGAGAGAGATCCCAATTTGTTTCTAATTATCACATTCCTCCTCATGAGCCTAACAACCCAACATATTTTTGTCCTCACTCTTTGTTTTTCTACCCTTTGTTCCTAATAGAGAAAATAGTTATATGATTCTAATAATTAGAAGCAATATCTATTCTAATAATTAGAATCAACAATACTGATGACGATTGATATTATGTTTTGATTTGCTATGATTTAATTCCCGTAATGTGCTGCTATCATGACTAACTCCTTCCTTATATTGTTCATTACAATTAAGGCTAGGATTACAATGATATTGCAATGTATGGATATAAATACACATATTGTCGAAAAGGATTGAAAATATATTCTCTATAGTTCTCTAATTCTTTCCTGTAAGACCCTAAAAATTTAAAAAATTAAATAAATAAATAATTAATAAATACGGGTAGTGGGAGCCTTTATGACATTAAATATTGATTGATGTGATGTGGAAAAGTACTAGTTCAAATGGTTGAGGTTACTTTGATTGTGTGAGAGGACTTAGGTTCAAGTTCTATGTATGTCATTTATTATTAATTTTTAATAATAATATTCATGATCATGTTGAGTGATAACATGATTATAGAATTAGGTGAATTATCATAAAATATAAATTGCTTGAGTGGTTAGGCACTGATTTGATGTTGAGCATGGTATGGGTTTGAACCTTGGTGAACTCATATTTAACTACTCTTTTTGTTAAAAAAATAGTTGTGGCTTGAATATGAAAGGGTAGAGAAAACCCTAAGGGGAGTTGACTAGTTTAATATCTTCCTTCGAAAGAAGATTTTAAGTTTTGTTTGATTGAATTATTGTTTACAATAAAAACAAAAAATATATGATGCATTTGTTTTATATTTTAGAAATTTTGATTGTAATGGTGATAGAGTATCATCAAATTTTCGTTTAAATGTTAAGTATATGATTGATGAATTTTAGTGATATAAAATCTAATATAGCATGAATGCATTGAGGTTTTCTTGATTTGTGGGTGAATGATGCAAAGGAAAGGTTAAGGTTTATGTTTTTCTTTTACAGTGGCGTGACTTGGGGTTGTACTCTAAAGCTTTCATTTTTTTAGTTATCTGAAAAAGTAGATAATGTGGTGTTATGGTATGTTATAATATTTTAGGAGGATATTTTACGACATTCATCATATAGTAATTTATATAATATTAAAGAAAAAAAAGGAAACAAATTATCTGCTATAGTGTAGAACTTCGATTACACTAAATAGTTTTTTTAATATATATATATATATATATATATATATATATTATTAAGAATTCAAGTGTGAGTCTAAGTCCCACATTGACCAGAATTGAGAAAGTAGAGCACTATATAAGAATCAAGACCCATAAACCCATTGCCTTAAGGTTTTGGGTTGAGAGTGGTGTCAGTGTCTTATATGGTTAGGCTCAGATCTCATTGGTGTTGTTCTCCCCAATGAAACCCCCTCTGTAAAACCTGACAAGTGGTATCAGAGCCGATGGTTAATACCCCGGCTCAGACGAGTGCAGTACCAGTATGGTCCTAGTATCGAAAGTCTTCCTGGCAAGAGTCCCAGGTAAGGGTTCCAGGTAAGCGTGTCCCGTTAAGAAGAACGGCGGTACAGAAAAGGGCAGAAAAGGAGTACTCGTCAGCCTCCGCTGGAGGGGGAGTGTACTGTGGTTGAAGGGACTCACCCTTGAAGGGGAGATTGTTAAGAATGCAAGTGTGAGTCTGAGTCCCACATTGACCAGAATTGAGAAAGTAGAGCACTATATAAGAATCAAGACCCATAAACCCATTGCCTCCAAGTGTGAGTCTGAGTCCCACATTGACCAGAATTGAGAAAGTAGAGCACTATATAAGAATCAAGACCCATAAACCCATTGCCTTAAGGTTTTGGGTTGAGAGTGGTGTCAATGTCTTATGTGGTTAGGTTCATATCTCATTGGTGTTGTATCTCCCTAGTGAAACCCCCTCTGTAAAACCTGACATATATATATATATATATATATATATATTTATATTTAAAGAAGGTTAGAAGTGGGCATGACTTTTTTTTGTATTTGATATTATATATGACTTGTAACTTTTAGATATTAAGCTTTGGTAGTGACTAAACTTTTGGTATGCTGCAGTTAAGGTTTTAGAATAATTAGTACTTTTCTTTGGTGGTGTTTTTTTTCATAGAAATTATGATGTGGTATAATTAATAATTTTTAATATATTATATAAGAGGGGAAGAGAATAGTTATAGAAAGGGGTTTATAGATGGGGATTACAGAGGTGATTTTATTAATTTAGGTTGGTATTTAATTAATTAGCTTTACTTGCATTCGACTTCTAGGATGCGTGTTTAGAGTTCTTCTTCTAAACACAACACATTTATTATTATTATTATTATTATTATTATTATTATTATTATTATTATTTTAGTTTACTACTATTATTGTTATTATTATTCTTATCATTATTATTATTATTTCTATTATTATTATTATTATTATTACTATTATTATTACTTTCCTTAATATTATTATTATTATTAATTTATTTTAACATTATTATTATTATTGTTATTTATATTATTATTATTATTATTATTATTATTAGAATTATAATAATAATTATTTTATTTTATTATTATTGTTAATTTTATAATTGTTTTATTTTATTTATGATTTTATTATAATTATTATTGCTTTATTTTATTATTATTATTATTATTATTATTATTTTATTATTGTTTTATCTTATTAGTATTATTATTTTTTTATTATTGTTTCATTTTATTTTATTATTATTTTCATTATTTTTATTTTTATTGTTTCATTTTATTAATATTATAATTATTATCATTATTATTGTTGTTATTTTTATTTTTGTTATTATCATCATTACTATTTTATTGTCCGTGCGATATTTTAGGGCAATGGTTATGTGTTCTTCCTAGGTTGTATATTGTTTGATTGTTTATGATTGTGTTAGGTATAACACTTTATTTGAATGATGCATATGAGTTGTGATGTTGTAAATTTAAGTATATGAAATATATGAATGCGTATTTTGGATTCTGGATGTTTGAGAATTGAATAGTTGGATGCTAAGAACTTAATTAGAGTACCTAAAACCAGTAGTGTCACATTACCGGTGTAGCCCCTAATGGTGCAGAGTGAACTGCCAGGCAATAACCAGAAATAGGGAAGCTTTGTGTGTCGTGATGCCTAACAGTGTTGTGGAACTACCAAGCGGTCTACACTTCCATTTCGCCTGGTGGCGCTTTAACAGCGCCAGGCGATAGTGCATGGGCAAGGGTCTACTGAAAATGGATTTGCATGGATGGGTTTGAGGGCTTGGTCAGTGATATGCTGGATTAGTTACGAGCGGGGAGGTTCATAACGGAGATTTGAGATGCGTGATTGATGCGGGCGGGGAGGTTCGTATATGTTGTACTCTTGTGTGGGGATACAAGCGAGGAGGTTCGTATGTTTCGTGCTCACACTTGAGGCTGTTGTGAGCGGGGAGGTTCATAGTAGGTATTCACGCATGTTGGACTACGAGCGGGTAGGTTCGTAGAGTTGGACTACGGGCAGGGAGGTTTGTAGAGTTGGACCACGAGCGGGCAGGTTCGTGAAAGCATTGAAATCCTTAAGACTAGCTTGAGTATGTATCTTATATAGGCCGTGTGTTTTTTTAATTTCGTTTTAATATGTTGCGATATGGACTTGGACCAGGAGGTGTTTGACTGTGTCATGAGCGGGTAGGTTCATGGTTGGTGGTGAACAAGTGATAATATGAGCGGAGAGGTTCATATTATGATGCTCTCGTGTGAGGATACGAGCAGGGAGGTTCGTATGTTTCGTGCTCACACTTGAGGGTTGTTGCGAGCGGGGAGGTTCGTAGTTGTTGGATCACGTGTGTTGGACTACGGGCGGGGAGGTTCATAGAGGTAGAATAATGAACATGTAGGTTCGTGGAAGCCTATATATCCTGAGTCCATGATCATGAAATTGTGGGTTGGAAACCTTAGGGTAATAAGGTTTCTTGGTTAAGCATTGGCTGAAATAAATTAATTTGGGGGTGAACTTCTATGTATTAAATTATATGTTTATATTGTTACATGAGCTCACCCTTTCTGTTTGTGTTTGGCGATGATCGTGTAATTCGTTACACGGGAGCAGACGTTGTTTCAGGTGGAGCTGGTGACACTTAAAGCCGAAGAGGGGTTAGCTTGGGAAGTTTTATAGACTATATTTGACTATTTTGTAAACATTTAGTTGATCATTTTTGAACTATGTAAAAATGGAGTTTACTTTATGGTTTTGAATTTTGAGACATTTTAGTAAGGTTTTAATTTTCCCGTGTTTTGGAAAAGAACTTTGAATAATAATGACATATTTGATATTATTTTACTTTATTTTATTTAAATTAGTAATATCCGGCCGGGATGTTACATTTCCCATCACCACTCACACATACACACCTCATTTTTATCTCTCTTTTGGAAAAACAACATATTGAAAGAGGTAAAAAAAAGAAAAAAAAAAGAAGAGAAAAGGTAGTTGTAATGTAAAGAAAAAGAGAGTGAGATTGATTGAGAAGAAGAGGAATTGAAGAGTTTGGAAGGTACACCACTCCTATTTTTTTCTTTTTTTCTTTTAATTTGTGAATTCTCATTTTTTATTATATTTTGTTTTAATATTTTACGTGTTTTTTCTTTTTTACACATAACTTTGGCATTTTCTGTTAGGTACATATTTTCTACTATTTACAAATATTTTATTTTAAAAATCATAAAAAATATTTTCCTTAATTCTTTTAGTGTTTGTCTGACCGCTCGCATTGCTTGACACTCATTTTGAAATTTCTTTTTTTCTCTAAAAAATATAAAAAAATATATAAAGAACAAAAAAAAATTCTTTGTCTAATTTTAGTGTCTGTCTGACCACTCACGTCACGTGACACTCATTTTCAAATAATTAAAAAATACTAAAAAACATAAAAAAAAATTTCAAAATTATAAAAAATTCAAAAATTAAATCAAAAATTTCAAGAAGGTTCCTAAAGAACTATGTAATCCTAATGCTCTATTGTAAATGGAAATATGTAGGAATGAGGATTAATATTTGTCGGGCCCAAAAAACCAAAAAATTAATTTTGTTTATTTCGTACATTCTTTTATTATTATTTTTGGGGAAAATAAACATTTTAAAAAATCACATCCTTTTACACATTTAATTAAAGGTACCATCTTAGGATAGGCGTTCTGGGGTGCTAATATCTTTCCCACGCTTAACCGACTCTCAGACCCAAAATCTAGTTTTTTGCAGACTTTGTCTTATCTTTTTGGTTTCTCCGTAGTTTTGACATGTAGTATTAGGACTTAAGGGCATCAGATGAAGAATAATCCCTATCCAGGTGGAGGAACCCTTGCACTAAGAACAATACTCTTTAAACCAACTAAAGTCACATAACCATGTTTGCTTTATGCCAAGCACTAGGAGATCTGATTGGATCTAAACACTAGACCAGATGTCTCTGCTATCTAGTGCTGATGAAGTATGATGAGTGATCAAGTCATCAAATCAATAAAAGCAAATCAAATAACCAATAGGTAAATTCAAGAACATAATATATATAAAACCAAGTGTGGTAAAGAGAGTTTATAAGTTACATCAAATCCCAACTAGGAAGAAGTTAGCTGCTCATAATAATGTATACATGAAGAACATAGAGTAGCTTTCCTCCTTCCATAGCTTACAAGAGATATACAATATAAAGCTATTTTAACTATGGATTTTCTCTCTCTATAATGATTTACAAAATCAACATGAAAATAATAGAGACATGCTTTGTATTTATAGAATTTTGGGTGCTGCTCTAGCTCCATTCCAAGTAGGTCAGCCATGGAGGTTTCCTTCATGATTGGGTTTGCTTCAAAGCTTGGGCAGTCATCTTGGTGATCAACCATGGAGCTTTCTCTCCCATGGAAGTTTTCTCTTGATGCCCAACTACCATTTTAGAGCTCAAGGTTTCCTTGTAGTGAAGGTTTCCTAAAATGTGGCTCAGCACCAATATCGTTGCTCAGTGGCAGACTCATAATTTGAACTTTCTCATTTCATCTCTTTTGACTAAGCTACAACTTTGGGGCTTAACACCAACTTCTTAATTTCCTTCATTTTCTTGCAAAAACAACACAAAGACATTAAATTCCAATTTTTACTGTTTTTTCTTTCCTCATTCTATATTCTAATGCAAAAGGGGTTGTTTTGGTGTTTATTACATTGAAATCATGTAAGATAAGTGTATAAATGATATGCAATTTTACTAATAATAGACACTTATCAAGCAACTCTAACAATCCAATGTCGAGCAACCAAAGGATTGCAATCGTGTATGGCTCCCAATTCTAACATAAGTAAAGTCTCTTCAACATAAAATGTGTTATTATGCACATTATTCTCCATGATTCTTCAACTTTGACATTAATCTCCATGACCTACTACCAAGCATCTGATGGTGTAAGAAAACATGCAATGGAAAAGAAATAAAGACTTAATAAAAAAGCTATTTTCAATTAACTTCTTCAAAATTTTATTCTTAATTTATACATAAATTAATTTTAGTTTATGAAGAAATTATTTTGTTATATTCTTATTTCTTTTTCTGGAAGTGCATATGGAGACTATTCTTCCAATCAAGTCTATAAGGTGTACCAAAAATGAGTTAATCAATTTCTACATAGTTGCACCATGAGATGTTTGTTAGTGAAAAAATGGCAAGTGCACTGGTTGCATGATGCAAATAATAAATATATCGTTCTCTCCAGAAGGACTTGTACAGCACATGTCAACTCTTGCAATTCACAACTTAATTAGATAACAAAGTTCACAAAAACACTAGGAAACTCTTTTTGTATTTTTATCAAACAGTTGGTATGCATCATAAATTTAACATAGATTATATACAATTGTCAAGACTAGATTTCATTCACTTTATTCTCATGCATTCATATTTTAGTTCTAAGTTCAAAAGACATTTTCCAACACCTTAAGAACTACAAACCATGCATGGGTGGCTAAACCAAAACAAGCATTAAGCGTGGAAATCAAATACTAACATAGAAATGGAAAACCATATGGATTAACAACACAAAATGCACAAGATTCAATTTATTATTGTATTTTATATAATTTTATTATATAAAATTATTATTCTCTATTTTGTTATTATTATGGATTAACATTAATCAATAAATTAAATTATTTGTTAATATTAATTATATTGCACATAATTTATTATTGTATGGATAATACATAATTTTGGGTTTCTGATGAACGATCCATGATGGATTGGATTATTTAGTAAACGATCTGTGATGGGCTTGAATAATAGATACTTTTTTGAGAGGTCCTTGGTCTCTACTGGTAGGTTATAAAACTAATACCCCATTAGTCAGTTTTTGAAGTAACAACGTAAAACACTCTTATTTTTAAGAATACCTATCAGAAAGAGAATAGTAGTATCTCATACTACGTGCTTCTATGGATCCTTCATTAATTTCTGGTACACAATCCTCTTTAAACTTTTACATGAATATATTATATTATTGTGTCTTATATTATTTTATTTCTATCAATTGGTATCAGAGCCAATAAGATACAAAATATAATTGTTCTTTTTTTATAAGTGTATCTTAATTTCCATAACTCTTCACTAAGGCATGAAATATTATATGGAGATATTAACTTTCTCGTTTCAATTAGAAAATTGATGAAGGGGTTTAATTGATTATTTATGTTTACGTTTTGTTCTCGATTGCCATGAACGTTAATTGTTATCTGTCTGTTCACTAAGACATGAAATATTATATGGAGATATTAACTTTCTCGTTTCAATTAGAAAATTGATGAAGGGGTTTAATTGATTATTTATGTTTACGTTTTGTTCTTGATTACCATGAACCTTAATTGCTATTTGTCTCATTTAATGAGTGAAACTCTCATAAATGATTAAAAAACCATTCTCTTTCTCATTTTTTGTTTTTCTAGTGCTGCTCCATGGTGAAATTATTGCAAATTAATGAATTTTCAGAGGGGATTAAAATTATTGAAACCGTCTGGATTGTTCGATATCCGTCACTGGTGCGGTGGAGTGCGATGCTGATATCACAGAGGTTCCCTGATGGAGGTGTGGTTCAGGATCGTCAAGGGATTAGAAAAAAGATGATGGAATCATGCCCAGGATCTTCAAAGAGATGTCAAAATAGCTTTAGATAGTGGAATAAGCACTCTTTTTGTATTTTTTTTTTGTAATGTTTTCTTTGGCTATATCAGACCTTAAGTTGTGTTCGGTTTTTTGGTATTTTGGCCCATAGTATATAAGTCCTTGTAAGACACATTTGTATTCAGATTTGAGTTTTATGAAACAATGAGTTTTTTATCAAGTCTCGAGGTTCTCCAGGCCAATTTTGATATGGTGCAGCTAGTGTAGATAATTCTTTTAGGCACAAGTGTAGATAATTCTTTTAGGCACAAGTCTTGAGTGCAAATTCGAAGGGTGCACCTGCCACATTCACGCGAAATTTGATTCAGCTATTGTTGATGTGGTGCAAATTGGAGAATAGCAATTGCCACATGATCCATCAATAGCTGGTCCAATCCAAAATATCAATTGAAGTTTGGATTTGAAGTTGTAGTTGCATGGTCCATTCCGTTTATTGGTTCAAGGAAAATATTTTTGTTGGTTGGGTCTATTTAATTCATTTGCCAATAACAAGATTGTGATGTCATGAAACTACCAAGCGAAATAGCCTCTTTGGTGGACCAACTGAAATTATGCCCACCCTGCAGCGTTGCCAAGTGTAGGTTGATCCAAAACTAGCCCCTGCAGCCACATGTTCATGACCGCAACTTGCCTAGGCCATTTGGTGCAGAAATTTTTGGAAACGTGTTGGTGTAGGATTTTTTGACCAAAGACATTTGTGATTTATCATCGCTCTAATTCATTCATATTATTCTCCCCAAAACTCATCATTGATTTTCCCTTGTGCCCTTCGCATCCAGAAGCAAAACTACTACTCTGACCTGCACTGTCGCCTGGTGGCAGATTACGTCCCGCCAACTGGCACATCAATTTCTAGGGAACCCAAATTTTGTTGCACCTACCAAAAAACCCTAAAATCCCAAAACGCCTTTTTCTGCCTAATTCTGCAATCTAATCATGTAATCATGCATTCAGAGGCTCTAATTATCAAATTAAAGGTGAACATAATAATTCTTTCTGAAATTCATACATTAATTAATCTCATAACATAAAACACCAAATTTCCAAATCGTAGAGTAAGTGTTCATATAATTTCCTTTAACTAACTTCCAATCACCACGTAATTCAACAATTCTATCATCTAACAACCAACCACAAATGCAACTCCATATTTCCCCGATCAGAATCAACCTAGAAGCTCCAAAAACATCAAAATTGAGCCAAGATTCATTAGTGACTATTTTTTCAGCCCTTTTGGCTGCCCATTTTTGTCAGCTAGGGTTTCTGGCCTTTCACATTCATGCCAAAGAAATAAGTTTTGCAAAAAGAAAGCTTAATTTGTGTTGAGCAAGGTTAGAACACACACTATTAGAATTATATTATCACTCATCATGCTCAAGAATATTATTATTAAAATAATAATCAATTAAATAACACACAATTGGCATACACAGGACTTGAACTCAAGTCATCTCTACACAATCAAATAATCTCAACCATTTGAGCTAGTACCATTTCACGTCATAACAATTAACATTAATTGTCACAAAGACTCCTATTACCCGCATTTATTAATTATTTATTTATTTAATTAATTAAATTTCTTGGGTCTTACATCCTTCGGGCAATCCATATTAAGATCATGTAGTCTACCCATATTCACAATTTCCCATTTGCTTTCTTCACTAACACAACATTGGCTAGCCATGTTGTGTAACGCGTTTCTTTGACGATGTCGACTTGTGCTAATTTTTTAGCCTCGGCATTAGCAACCAACCTTATCTCCTCTCCTAGCTTCTACTTCTTCTAGGACACCGACCTGACTTCACTAAAAATAGGCAACCTGTGAGAAGCTACCCTTAGGTCGTCTAGGAGAATAAATCAACATTGTCAGTCAAGAGTTGACCTATATTATTCTCGTCCTCTTCATTTATCGTCACTTCTATTCTTAGGCCTCGACCTTCTATGAGCACTCCATTTGCTCGTTCAACATTATTAGCATGAGTGGTGTGTAAGATCCGCTAAATTTAATTAATTAAATAATTAATTAATTAATAAATGTGGGTAGTGAGAGCCTTTATGAAATTTAATTTTGACATGTATGATGTGGAAAAGTACTAGCTTAAATGGTTTAGAGTACTTACTTGTGTGAAAGGACTTAGGTTCAAGTCCTAAGTATGTCATTTTTGTGTTATTTAATTATTTATTATTTTAACAATATGCTTGATCATGTTGAGTGATAATAAAATCATAGAATTATATGAATTATCATGAAACATGAATTGGTTGAATGGTTGTGCATTGATTTGACATTGGCATGGTTATGGGTTCAAACCTTGGTAGAACCACATTAAACTTTCTTTTTGCTAAAATTAGTTTTGGCATGAATGTGAAAGGGTAGAGGAACCCTAGCTGGCCAAGGAGCAGCCAAGAGGGGCTGAAAATTAGTCCATAAGTGACTTTGAATGACAATTAAGTTTAGCCTTAATGTCATTTTCGTTTTCCTTTCATCATTGCTAATTAAGACACCATTAAAAGACAAATTGTGAGATCCATCGGTGTGCCAACGCCGTTGGCAAGGCCGCTCTTGGCCATCCCTCTCTCATCACCCATCTTTGCAACCTGGAAGGGGCGGACATATTTGTACCCCTATTGGAGAAAGTAACACAGGACCTAGACTTTTCATATTTTCAGAGGTTCTGCTCAGTTGCTCGCAGACCCAAGAGGCGCCATTAGCCATAGGTAGAGCCTAAGCCAGAGCCCGAGCTTGAGGCAACTCCCACCATTGATATGCGGTTGCAGGCTTTGGAAGCCAAGCTCGATCACCTTCAGCTCTTGGAACCCCAGATGCAAGCCTTATACCGGCTGGGGATGGCCAATGCAAACATGCTTAGGGGCATCTCCCTAACGATTCCCGAGCTGCACACCCCATCAGTTGAGGAGTTTGCTGCCATTGTTACTTGGCCTAGGGTCCAAGCCACTAGTACTGGGGGACGTGGAGCCTCAGCTGCTGTAGATGATGAGGAGGAGCTAAACGAAGAGGGCGAGGATGACGCCTGAGCGTTTGGAGAGAGTTAATCATATTTTGCAAGACTTGTTTTGCTGATAGTCCTGATTTAATTTATGCTTTTAGATTTCAGTTTTAACTTTCTTTTGATAGTATTGAACTTTATAGCTTTGTGTTGAACTTTGTAACTTGGTTGTGGTGAACTAATCTTTTGCATTGAATTAGTACTTTTCATGATCATCTTTTGTGCTTGTTATGAAATGATGTTGAATTGGCTTGTGAGCATGAGCTTGTGGTTGTTCTCATTTTGATATAGTGATGCTTGATTTTAATTGTGATCAATGATTTTGGCATATGTTGACAATTGTGGAACCCAAAGTACTCTGTGAGAGGTTGTGCCCTAGAGTTGATTTGTGTGAATGCTATCATTGTGGACTCATAATTGACTTTGCTTGAGTTCATTTGCTAATCATTTACTTGCATGCTACAGATGATCAAGGCCATCTTTCTTTTTCCTGTTACATAATTGAGCCAATCCTTTTCAAGTTGATTTCTTGTGCAAACCGTTTGAGTCTTCTTTGAGCCTCATTCCTTGAACCTTGAGCATAATGAAGTTATTGACTACCTTACTTTGAGCTTGAAAGAGCAAATGATTGTTAGTCATGAGTATGGTTCAAGTTTGGGAGAATTATTGCTGATACAAGGGAGCATGAGAAAAATTGTAAAGTTTTTGGTTCAATTCATTCAAAAAAAAGAAAAGAAAAGAAAATTGGTGCAAGCAAGTTGGGAGTTGGTTTCATTTGTTCAATAGAGAAGGGAGAAATATATTTTCATGATTTGAATAGTTGCTCTCTTAGCTCAAGGTACTTTTGCTATCCTGAAAAAACCAAATTTCCTTCTTAGCCTAGCCATGATACAAGCCATAAAAGCCCTTGTGATGATAGAATGCTTGTGAGAGTTTTATCCATTTTGAACAAAAAGCAAAGTTGAATTGTGTGACATTGTGATGGTGGAGAGAATGTTGTTTATATCCATACATCAGTGGGCTTGAGTGAAACACTTGTTCTTGTGAGAAGTGGTTCCCATTCATCAAGGAAACATTTTGCCATGATTGCTGATCCCTTATAAACTCTTGCATGCACTTGTGAAGCTTTTGTTTTGTGAGCACCATAGCTTTAGCTTGCCTTGCTAATGAAACACATGTGCCAAACAATCTTTCAAATAAGAGCAAGCACAATTGACATATATTTTCTTGAGTTGCTAGATCATTGCAATTGTGTTGTTCATCTAGGCCAAGTTACCTTTTTGCTTGAGGACAAGCAAGGTTTTAAGTTTGGGGGAGTTGATAATGTTAACTTTTACCATTATCTAAGCTACATTTTCTCAGCAAAATCATCTCTTCCAAAGGTTTTAACGTACTTAATCCTCAAATTTATCTTACTTTTGTAAATGAATACATTTTAGGTTACATTGATCTAAATATACCACTAATCCCCATTTTTTTGTCTATTTATAGATTGGAAGCTTTGTTTCAAGAGTCCAAACAAATGAGTAACCGAAACAGCAAGTAGAAGTGCAAAAATGTCAACAGCAAGCGCCTAGCGCCACAAAGGTAGTGCCAGACGGTAGATACCGTCAACGCCAGGCGCCAGACAAGTGCCAGCCAGGTGCCACTACTGGTCACCTCCTGGCGGCACTTGGGCACCATCGGCGGTAGATGGGAAGTTTGGCCACTGTTTGCAGCTAGCGCATGGCGGTGAGAAGCTTCCTCCAAGCTCTAGTTTTCGCTAATATGGCAAGTTGGCTCTTTTTCTTTTGTTTTCGCGAGGGGAAAGGTTTCTTTGGCATTTTGGAGGCACGAAGAACACATTTGGAGAGCTTGGAGGAGTGTTAGGGCTTGTGGGAACAACTCCATCTTCCTCTTTATATCTCTTTCTCTTCCATTTCTTCCATTTGTAAGCTTGAGCTCTCCATGACAATGGAGAGTTAAACCCATTTTTGTTGGGGTTAGATGTAGCCACGAAACTCTTGTGTAAATGCAAATGTTTTGATTATATATATGACTCTTTCATTAATTGCTAGTCTTCTTGTTTCTTCACTTAATGCTTGCATTGATTTAGCCATCCATTGCATGATTTTTGGTTCATTGGGTGTGGAAATATCTTTTGAAACCTAGATTTGGAATAAGAAAACTCAATGGAGCTTGTACCTAGGAATGAGGCTTGACCCATTGGTTGTCTTAAACCTTAGTGCATAAAGCAAATTTGCTTATTAAGAGTTCAAGGAATTGACTTTTAATAAGGAAATTTAGGCTCAATCCATTAAGGAATCAGGGTTTGAGTAATTTTGTGGGTTGGCATTAGCATATTAATGAAGAGGATGTCAAATTGTAGTTGCATGAGAGCATAGTTGGTGAATTCTAACCCCGACAATATCAAGTCATATCATTTCTAATCTTTTCCATTCACTAAGTGTCTCTAACTTCCAAAGTTCAATTTTAATCATTTATGCAAAATTTAATTTCATAAATTGAAACTGAATATGGATTTATTCATTAGTTTAAATTAGTCACTAATTACGCAATTAATTAGTATACACGAGTGTCTTGGGAAACGATATCCCGGTCTTACTGGTTACTACTTGCGTGACTTGGTACACTTGCCAAAGTCTTAACATGTACGCATGATTTTCTGGACTTTGATAAATTTCTGAAAATTTTCCAAAAACCGCCTAGTGGGCCTTCAAAGCCGCCAAGCGACTCATGTTAAAACAACCTAGTTTCTAGGTTTTTGTTAAGAACTGCCTCCGTTGAAGAGCTACTGCTAGGCAATGCGTGTTGGTGTTCTTTTCATGAAAAAGCGCTATTTTTCGTACTTTTCGCGCAACAAGAACCATCGGGCGCTGGTTTTATACCGCAAGGTGCCAGGTTCCTGATTTATGGGGGAGTTTGTTAGCACTCCATTTTTCAATATTTTTCCTTTCTTAAACTTTCTTTTTAAGTTAGATAAATATGTTTTTGTCTTAAATTAATTAGTTTTTGTTGATAGCTTAAAAAAAGAGAGACATTAGAAAATTTTGATAAAAAGATACATTTTAGTATTCTTTTATTGTATTTTGTTTTTTTCTCTTTATAATTATCCCTTCTAATAAAAGTTGTTTGCCAAGAAGCCCTTTCTCTTTGCTATTTTTAAGTTTTTGACCCCATGACTCTAATCTTTCTTATTTGTAGATCAACCCCTCTAGTCAACTAAAGATTTTGACTTCAAAATGCGTGTTTCACTTACAAGGTTGATCGATCCCTTGTTGCAGATTAGGGAAATTAAAAATGAGACGTGCTCTGATCCAGCTTCCATCATGAAGAACCAAAACCTAATGAGTGATCCCTCTCGAAGGAAAGGTTGGTGCGAGAGATCTAATCCAAAAGAGAGATTGAGGCTGATTCACGATGGATGGAAGAGATTTGGTAGATTGAAATAATCACGCACTTTGCTGCAATTTTTTTTATTTTTTAAAGTTATTAGTTTTTTAAATATGGCTCAATTCATTGTAAAATTGGCTTACCAAATTATGTTTTGGTTTAATCAATTATTGGACTCTGGTTTAGTTTTATTTCAAGTTGTAATAATGGCCCAATTGCAACTTAGTCATCAGCCTTTAGGAGACTAAGAGAATGTCTAGCAGAATTATTTTTGGTGACTTTTGGGTTGCCATAATTTTAGTTACAATCAGTCATTAAGTAGTAGCATCATTAATAGTTTTAAGTAGGATGTAATTTCAATTTATGTGTCTTTTGTAATTCAAGTGGTTAAAACTTCTATATAAGCTGAACCATTTTCATCAATGAAGTAAGTTGAGTTTTATTCAGAAAATATTAGTGTTTTATCTCTTCTATCTTAGTGAAAGTGATTCTCCTAAGTTCTTGAGTGATTCAAGAATCCCTGAGTTTTATCAAAGGTTCAGGTCCTTTTTCCCTTTGTGTGTTTAAACTCTTAGGCTTATCTTCCATTCTTGGAAGTATGACGTCTATCAATTTCCGCTCTATCTTCTTATCTATTTCCATTTTCTCATTTTAAATAATTTCTCAAATTTCTTGTTTATTAGCATTCCAACCTAGATAGATCCATAAAATGAATCCACCCCTCTAGATTCACATAAAAAAGAATCCCAGTTTGATCATTGAATCAATTTGTAGATTTATTTTTATTCAACTTTGTGAATTTCTGTTTAGGCACATTTTCAGTTGACCTTTTTACTTTGCTGATTTATGATTATGCACCCATCTATATTTCATGTCTTTGGTTTAATTAATGTAGTAGTGAGTTGATTGATTCATGAACTCTAATAATGGTTCCTCTTATGCTTTTATGTTATAGTCTTTGGTAGCTTTAATCATATTTCATGCATATTTAATTATTGCATCTGCATCTACATCTGCATAAGTAGTCCATCTCATTATTGCATGTACCTAAATGTAGATTTAATTGATTGGGTTGCTTTTGGTATATTAAATTTTGTCTAGGGGCTTTTGTTGGACTCTTATTTGTTTATCATCATGCTAGGTTCATATAAACCATTTAAGCATCCACATTTCATTAATATGCCTTAATTTAATCTGATGTTTTATGGTCACTCTTGCTGCTGTCATAATTCTGATTCACGGTTGCCATATGAATTCTTTGTCATAGTTCAGCTTTTTGTTGCCAATGGGTTCCACTTATATTTTCATTTGCATTGTACATTATTTCAACTTCCTGTTACAAATCAGAATTAGCTACGGTCTGGAGTTCCGCCTTAAATCTGCATACATAACTCATACCCCATCTAATTGCAGTTGGAAAGGAACTTGCTTATTTGGGTTGCTGCTGTGGGTTGAAAATTTGGCCAGAGAACTTGCTTAGGTGGCTGTTTATGCTTGAACATTTAGCATCATCTTTGGAAATTCACTACAACAATTCAAACTCGATTCTAATTCTTTGCTGCCATATTCTTTCACATTTATTTGCTCCAAATAGCATCAACATTTGTGATTAGGTGTAGGGTCTGGATTTTAGGTTTTGTTTTTTATTGCATTAGTTACATGTTTAATTAGGTTCTGCACATGCATATACTAATACCTCTATAGGATTCATGCATATGAATTAGGGAAATATGCGTTTCAAATTAGGTTCACCTTCATGCCAATTTAAAGGTCATTTCACCATTCCCATTAGATTCCATCTCATATTTTGCGTCTTGCATTGCATTGATGCATATCTTCTTTTAGTTTCAATCATGCATTTAGTTTAGTTTTAATTGAATAAAATTATGCACTTTCTTTTAGTTTCTTTATTTCATTTTAATTTCCCCTTTGTTTTCTTTTATTTTTATTTTTCGTTTTAGCGAGATTAAATAAAGCAAGCTAGGCTTGATACACACCATTTCCTTGAATTTGATACTTAGGATTTTCCTATACTTCATTAAAGGGATTTTGGTTTTGTTTACTCTAAGTGTGAGTAAAATAATTCAAGTTTAATAGAGTCACAAACTCACATTGTAACATTCTCGAGTCATCTTTTGGTCTCTATGGACTATGATAACATTTCTCCCAACAAAGAGGTGAACTTCATGGTTAGGTGAGGGGTGGACACCACTACGCCTAGCAGGTTGAGTGATGGTTGTCCGAGTAGAATGTTGTAATATGTGTTTGCATTTATGACCAAGTACCAGATAAATACGGTCTTTGTTAAATCATCTTCTCCAAAGGTTGGACCAGCTCCTCAACTATGTATCGGAGTGCATCACACTCGTTTGTTCTATGACCATAATTGTGATGGTATCTACAATGTTTCTTCATATTTGCATTTGGTGGCATTTGAGATTTTATGGGTGGTAGTATAAGGTTCGCCTGCAACGCTTCCTCCAACACATGAGACTTGGGAGCATTCAAGGGTGTGTATTGTAATAACCTGGTAGGCTTGGGCTCTCTTTGGCAGAATATGCTCTTTGGTGCTAAATCTCGATTAGCTCCTTTATTTTCAACCATCATGGTCTTGCCTTAAATCTTATTTATGTATTCTCTCATGTTGCCTCAACCCATTCATCCTTGCAAGCATCATTATGCACAATCGTCCACAAAGGGTCCCAACCTTAGTGTTGTGATCATGTAGTGTAAGACCACCTCTAAATTCAGGTTCCTAATCTTCAAGGCAACCTTGTTGAACCTGTCAATGAAGGTTCGTAGAGAGTCCCCTTTCTCCTACCTGACATTAAGAAGTGACAGAGAAGTGAGATGGTGATGCCGACTAGTGACAAATTGCGTCATGAAAGACGACCTTAAGGTATCAAAACATTCGATGGTTTAGAGGGGTAGGCGCGTGAACCATTCTAGAGCGTGCCCTTTCATGGTCGTAGCAAAAGCCTTGCACATGATAACATCGTTAGTCAAGTAGAGATTGATTTGGGTGATATACATGACAAATGCTCATGAGGATCAATGTTTTTGTCACAACAATCCAGGTTGAGGGCCTTCCATTGTGATGTCCTTAGTGAAGAGGTGTCGACGAGCTCCTATTGCCTCCATGGAGGTGTTAGTTGCTCCTTCAGTCTTAAGTATTGTAACCACTTTCTCCTTCATTCTCATTGATTGTGCACGGGTGCGATGTGACCTTGTGCACCGAGACAGTGTTCTAGATAGTCTCCTTCTCCGGCCTTAAGGCATTCATCTCCTCAACACTCTTCTTTCAAACACAGTAAGCTCTTACTGCATTTTCATCTAGGACTTAAGGATAATGACTGTGTTATTTAAGGAGGATCCAGGTCTTGCTTCTTCAACCATCTTTCTTCTTGTAGATACCATAACACCATAACATAAGTCAACCCCACAGTGGGCGCTAATTGTTCTTATAAATCCAAATATATCCTACAAAGACTTCAACAAGCACACAAAAACACTCCAAGCTTCCATCTTCAGTGGTACTTGTCCTTTTCAAGAGTACTCGTCCTATCCTAGCTGAATAGGGGTTGTGCATGCAAAAGATGCTCAAGTCAACCAATTGTGTCAGTAGGTAATAAATATGGTAATTAATGAATGCAAATTGATACCTCGTAAACTATGTTATTTATATTATTATTTAGGGTTAAATATGTTTTTGGTCCCTTTCAGTGAAATTTGGAATTAGTCTTTATTTAAAACTTTGGACCAATTTAGTCCTCCATCTTTAGAAATGTGTGAATTTAGTCCTTTTAACCATATTTTGTTAAGTTTATTTGGCGTTTCAAACGCAATTCATGGTTATACTTGTGTTGTTTATACTGTTTGACACATTTTCACTTCAATATTAACTTAAATACTGTCATGAAAATTAGGTCAAAGTTTCAAAAATGGACTAATTCGAATTTTTACTGAAAGTTAAGACACCAAAAACATATTTAACCCTTTTATTTATGGACTTTTTTATTTGGATGAGCCTAGTCCATGTGGCTAATTACTTGAATTAGTTTTTAGTTAATCAATTTGCTTAATCATACTTTAGTCACGATCTTAAGCTAGTCAATTTGGTCAATGCTTTCTATGTGTCGATCCTAGTTGGTTGACACGTATTCGGCTAGGTCGTTATGGTGCTGGATCAAAGAATACGTGTCGAGTACACTTGGGCTTAAGTAATTGAGATGTTTCCGACGTGTAAAGAATATTTCCTGCTTAGCTGATATGTAACTGGTCTAATAATATATCATAAGGGTAGAGTACATATAGACACAAGTTGTCAAAATGCCTTCTAACACACGTACAAATACACTACATTTATTTATTTTTCCTCTTTTGAATAATTGAAATTAATTTAAGGATGGAGTGAGATGATGGATTCCGATCATTCAAAGGGCAATTGAAGAAGTTATACAAATAGTGAACATATTTAATATTACCTAATTTGTCAAAACCAATTAAAGAGGCCATGTCACATTTAATTCAAATTTTCACTCCGAACATATGTTATGTTAGTATTAGTTTTGTCAAGTTGTTTTTAAACCTTAGAGTTGAACGCAACGTGAAAATGAGCCTGCCTGCTAACTCGGTGGGACCGGCGTGTTACATAGCTAACACTAAAATGGAAATATAAATTTATTTAATTTTTTTTTATAAAATAAAGTATCAATATAAGGAATAAATAAATTTTGAAATAGTATTACAAATATATTTAATTTATTTTCATTATTAATAACTTCTAATACTGACAAAAAAAGAAAACTTAATCTTTTATAAAAAATGTAAATTATATAATTAATGTATTATAATTTTTTTATTTCAATAATACTTGTATATCATTATATTTTTCTTGTTATCATAAATAATTTTCTCTTTTTATATTAATTAAATAAAAATTATGTTATCTTAAAATTTAAAAATCACAGATAAAATTATTTATTAAAAAATATAAATCCTTCGAGAAAAAAAGCTTAAAATTTAAAAATCACAGATAAAATTATTTATTAAAAAATATAAATCCTTCGAGAAAAAAAGAAGGGATGGCGTAATATAATAATACCGTGACAGTAATGATAAGAACATGCTATGGGTGAGGAAAAATAAAAGATAAGACATGATAAGATTGAAAAGCACATGTTGCTGATTCCATTCCGATTTCACGTTCCGCAGATTTATAGTTGACTCCCTCACTCACTCCCCGCACCACGGAAGTTCATTCAACAACACTTTGAGATGCAGCAGCAAGCAGTGGAACACCTTGACGTTCTAACCAAAACCGGTCTCAAAACCGGCGTTTCCCGGCCCAGGTAATCGCGAACTCAATCGTTCTTCGCCACAGTTCCTCAAATTCGCGTGCGTAATAACAACGCTTGCATTTGTGTGTGTGCGTGTTTATGTTCAGGGGAGATGTGCATCGCGACGGCGACTACCACCGCGCCGTTCATGTGTGGCTATTCGCGGAGCGGACGCAGGAGCTGCTCCTCCAACGCCGCGCCTCGTGCAAGGACTCGTGGCCTGATCTTTGGGATATCTCCAGCGCCGGTCACATTTCCGCTGGCGATTCGTCGCTAATCACTGCTAGGTATTCTGCATTGTCATATTACCGTTTCGTTCGTGTTTGGTTGGAGAGAGCACAGGACTTGCATACCGGAACATACGTTCTGTTGCTGTTTTTTTTAATCAGAATTAGAGTTTCATCTCGATAATCACTATAGGAAACGATTTCTTTAAATGTCGTGGCGTATTACTGTGCTAAACATCAAATCTCGTTGGACAACATTACTTTTGTCGTTGGGGAAAAACGTTCTGTTATGTTTTTTTGTTTTTTTTTCTTTCAGTTTGTTTGTTTGGTGTTTTTAGAATCTGTACAGGAAACGGTGAAATATAAATTGAATATTGTTTTTGGTTTTGTTTTCTCATTTAACCTTTTTTGTGTAAATTTCAGAGAATAGAAAACAACGTGAAAACAGGAAATGCTTTTCTAACCACCACTCCCCTAGTATTGTGTGCACTATGAGAAGTCAATTTGGTATTTGACGATATGAACAAGTAGGTTTAGTCATGTTGTCTTTGGCAGCTAATTTAGTTACTGACGTTTAGCGTGTTTGGCTTTGTGAGTGGCCATTGGGTACGTGCACTCAATAGAAGCAATGCTTTTTGCTTTCCCGTCTTTAATGTAATTTGACACACAAATGAAAGAAGAAAAGTTAGTTCATGACCTTTGAAAGGCATGATCCTAGACGTGCGCTAGTTTTAGGAGTTAAGATCAAAATTGAGCGATGGTACCGGAGAAACCAAACCAAATTGACTGCGGGTTGCTACTGTATTTGTTTAGTTATATATTAAAAGGTAAATTATGTCTGTCCTTAAAAATATCAAGTCTGGTGGTGTTGTGTGACTGATTTTTCAGGAGAGAGCTTGAAGAAGAGTTGGGTGTAATCCTCCCCAAGGATGCATTTGAATTGATATTTATTTCCCTCCAGCACAGGTAACTAGTATATGGTGTATTTCTGTATTTGACAAAAAGTTAAAGTCTTGTTTTTATTTTTATTTAATTTTTTATTATTTAATAATTATCATTTTATAAATGCTACGACATTGCTTTTATGCTGTTTTCTATTTCTAAAATTCCCGTTTTTAGTTTGCTTCTCACAAAACTGAAAACTGAATATGAAAACAAATGCACTGAAAATTAAAAGTGGAAGAAAAAGTAAACACCCTCTGATTTTCCTTTCAATTGAGGGTTTGTTTAGACTATAGTGGAGTCTCTTCCGCATATGAAGGAGACTGCTAAGTTGATTTGTGTTTCTTTTATTGTACGCATATAAGATTTTTAGCTTCAACGAATGTATTTCTCTCCTATTTATCTGCAGACTAGCTAATATGATCTTTAAATATGGAATGCAGTGTCATAAATGATGGAAAATACATCAATAACGAATTTAATGATGTGTATCTGGTAACAACTCTTGATCCTATACCTCTGGAAGCCTTTGCACTTCAGGTGAGGATGTGTAAGTTGTGTCAAATTGGACTTTTAGATCTCATTGAGAGACATAATTCATAGCCTTTATTTGATTATGGAACCAGCCTTTATATCATTTCATTATTTGACAAATTTAGCTTGTTTTAGAAGTATTAGAATTCAGTTTAAAGGTATGACATTTGTGATCATTCCATATTTTTTTATGATTTAGTTTTATTTCAAAGTTTCTGTTCTGTAATCTGTGGTTTGAGTCTAATTACTGGATTTATATACTGAGATAGAATAGAACTTGAGTTTTTATGGTCATATCTGGGTATCTATTCTTGTTTAATGTCTATTTATGTCTTTTAATTCTGTCTTAGTGATTGAATTTAGAGTAATCTGTGAACTATTGGATATAATTCTTTTTGTTTTATTGTTTCATTTTAATTAACTCTTTGGCACATGGGAGTTACTTTTAAATATCTGGTAGCAGTTGTCTAGAAGAAGTAAACTCCATGATATTCTAGTCCAGAAAAAAATATTTATAACATCAGTTACGTAAATGTTTAACATCTTTGGTGAAGCTCAATGAAACAATTTTGACCGTAGATAATGGGCTGGCAGCATATACTCTCTCTACACGGTTGATTGTAGACAAAAGATATTTAATTGATGTGCTAATCTAATTCCATTACTCTCATGTCCTTTATGCCTTTTCTTGGTGCATGCTTGACTTATTTTATCTTAATTTTTCCTGATCTTTAATGAGGTGATCTTCTGTCATTGGCAGGAATCAGAGGTTTCAGCTGTTAAATATATTTCTTATGAAGAATACAAAAGGTTACTGGCCAAAGAAGATTCAGATTATGTCCCCTATGATGTAAATGGACAATACAGTCAACTCTTTGATGTAATCGAAAAGAGGTATGTTGGAATTTATGTTTTGGTCAACTCTTGGTATACTATAATTAAGTTTTGAATAAAAGATTCTTATATGTGAAACAAAACCTCTTTCAATCTGCAATAACTCTCGTAAAAAGTATTATTATTCTTGTTTGATTCCTTGTACCTGTATAGAACTTCAGTCCCAGTTCAGATGGCCATGTCTTTCTATTTTCTCCTTTTTTAAAGTAAAATTTATTCAATAGAAAAGAAGTGAGGTACAAGTTACAACTACAGAAAGAATGAGATGTCCTTCCAAATAGAAAAGAAAACAAGGTAAGAAAAGAATTGGGACTGAACCAAAACTATTTGAACTTGCCGGGTTTATGTCTAACATTTTGACAACTCTTGCAATAAGAGTGTCTGTACTTTCATAGCTTAGAAGTTGTCTTATTAGGGTCAGGCATAGTCTTAGATGTTGGCTTGACCCAGTAAATACTGGCCATTAAAAGTATGGGTATTCCTCTGCAGATATAGAAAAAAAACCATATGTAGACAAAATTGTGATATTGTCCCCTTTTCCAAATCATTTTAAATATACCAAGAAACTTTGTACAAAGTGAATGGGCAAACTGAATATTCATGGAATGTGCCAACCATCTCATGCCAGAGAAAAAATTGGCAACCAATATGTAATAGTAAGCGTGTCATTGTTTTCATTTCAAACTAAACTATGTATATTTCCTTTTAACTGCAGATTCCTACAATATAATCCCATGGCCAAACTCAACTTTCTTATCTCTAAATATACTTCTGATTATATTCTATTAAAGAAAACTACATGATCTTTAAAGAAGACATTGATTATATACTTATTTTGGTATTCCATACATTTGCATATTTGTTGAAGGTACAAGGAAAATACTGTAGCACGCAATTTGACTCTACAGAAGCAAATAAGTCGTTATGCTCCTGTTTCCCTTAGTGCAGAGGTTTTTTACATTTTTATCTGTTTTTTGTTCTTGTATTAATTGTACTGACCTGTATCTATCAACTGTTTAGCTATTTGTCTCCCCCATTCCATATTGTCGATTTGAAAACTATACTGTTGAAATATTGTATTTCTAATATTTTCTCCTGGAATGCAAATGCATCTTAGTCTGAGAAAGTTTGGTTAAACTTAAATAAGTGTTTTTGAAATAAGCAAACTTTAAAACAATCACTTATTTAAGATGTAGATAGGATTTGCTCATTAAAATAAGTTGAAAATTGCTTAGTTTTTTAAAATAAGATTAGACAAACACTAAACTGAAACCTTCTATTTAAAATTGTACAAATAAACTGGTATGTTTGAAATGACGGGGGCTTATGAATATATGGAAAAAAAATGTAGCTGTAATATCTTTTTATCCATGTTATTTGATCGTTTCACTTGTGTATTTTAGTGTATTGCAATGGTAATTTTGTTAGCTAATGTTTATCTGTCAGTTCTGATCTTTTTGGCGTGATATCCAACTGCGTAATTGCAATGAACATTGAATTTGCTCAAACAAAAATAACATCTAAATTTGTCAGTTAGCCAAATGATGATTGAGGAGATTAAGTACATATTGTCTTTGGAGATGAAAATTTTGTTTTTTGGAATAAGCAACCTCTATTCAATGGAAATACTTGACTTTTGGAATAAGCGGCCTCTTTTCGTTTAAAGGCAGTTTCTCTATTTTATCTTATGCAATAATTGTATCATCCACATAGATTGGTAGTATAGTGAGTTTACTTGTAATGAAGTGCTTCACATATAAAGTATGACTTCCTTGATTTTTCTTGTTGTTAGAGATCTCACTTTGATTAGAAATATGGCCCAATCATAATATATAAGTGGGATGCAAGCCTTACTTTACCAACCAATATTGTGAAGTTGAGTTAAATTTAAATTTACTTCCTAAACCAATATTGTGAGGTTGAGTTAAATTTAAATTTACTTCCTAAGGTATCTGAGACATTTAGAATCTCTAATAGTCAAATTTATCGTGGCTATTGTGCCATCGCTATTAGGCTCCTATTGAATTATCCACAAATATATAATCTCATGCTCGAGATGTTCATTTCTCGGTGTTGCTTTCATAAATATCCCAAATCACAGTCTTGAGGATTGCTCAAGACCATATAACTTTAGAAGCCATACATTATTCGTTGAATTATGAATTTCAAATCTTAGAGGAATCTCAATGTACACTTCTTCTCTTAAAGCTCAAGACCATATAAGGTCTTCTTTAGAAGGCATACCTTATTCCTTGAATTATGAGTTTTGTTAGATATATAGTTAGATATATTAGATATTTTATCTTTATCTTCTATCTTCTTGAAGAGATTTCAGATAAATGAAACAGTGAAAAACTTGTTACTGTTACTGTTTTACTACTGTTTATATAAGAAAATAATAAGCAAAATACAAAGAGTCAAGGCCCAGTCCTAACCCTAACCCTAAAGAAGGGATCCCATACATGATAAATAAAATATTACATCTCAACAAGTTTCTTGTTGTTATTCTTTATCTTGTATATTGGGCTTAGCCCATGTCTCCTTTACAATAAATACATTACCCTATGTATAGTTTTACATAAGGGAGATTAATCCCAAACCTATTTTTCTCTCTATTTAATATGGTATCTAGAGTCTAAGGCTCTTTTACAATTTTTTTCCTTGCCTGTATCTGCATTTGCCGTCACCGTTGCCGGAGCACCAGTTTTGGTCGGTGACCAATTCGTTCTGTTCGTCTTGGCCAGGCGACCCTAACGTCGTTGGTTTTGCCATCATTGGAGGTCCGACGCGCTCACACATGCTGTTTGAATGTCATAGCCGCCGTCCACTTCTGCTGTGCGTGGCGGTGCGTGCGCTGTCGTCTCCGACATCGATCAACACTACTGGACTCGCGTCAGCCTCATCTTTCCTTCCATATCTGGGCTTAGTGTTTCCATTGGAGCACAATCAAAATTTAGGGGTTCTCTCTTTCCTCCATGGCGTCTTCCGCTACAACTTCTTCTGCATCTGTCACTTATACTTCTAATATGTCTGACTCATTAGCTTTTCCTACCAATGTCAATGTGCACTTGCCCATTGATAAGTTAGATGGCAAGAATTATACAACGTGGGTACAACGTTAAACTTTGGCTTAAACGACAGGGGTATCTTGATCATCTTACTCTCAAAGTGAGTAATGTTGCTCTCAATGATTTTTGCTGTTGGAAAAGAATTGATGCTCACTTATGCATGGTTCTCAAGAATACCATTCAATCTTCTTTGAAACCAATGTTTCGTACCTACGACACATGTTATGAAGTCTGGGAAAAGGCTAAATTGTTGTACACCAGTGACACTCACGGGGCAGGTAAGTTACGGGTAGTAGCTATCCCTACCCTACCCGCTGGATAAATATCCGTCCCGTATCCATACTTATATCCGTCGGGTATCCATTATGCGAGTACTCGCATAATTTTTTAGTATTCACGGGTACCCGCGGGTATTTACAAAAAAATAAAAATAAAAATTTAACAACTTATTTTGATCGTAAATTCAAATAAAATACAATACATAACATTTATAAATTTTAAACAAAGTCCAAATAACCCATTTAAATAATGTTGAATGACAATTTACAAGGAAATTATTTTTTTTTTTAAAACTAATTGATAAAAAAATAACTCATTCAAAATCAATATGTTAATATTTTAATCATGTTTTTTTTTTCTAATTTAAATTAGAGTGTAGCGGGTACGGGTATTCACGGGTACGGATACTATGATACCCGTACCTGCCTCGTTAACATGCGGGTATTAAAAATACCCATACCTGTTATCCACGGGTATTCATTTACAATATCCATTTTCTACCCGTTGTGGGTTTTATCTGCGGATACCTACGGATACAGATTTTTTTGACATCCCTACAGTCAATGTCTATATGGTGTTTGTCACAAACTTTTTAAAGTTGTTGCTCCTCGCACTCAGGACCCTATGGCTGATTATTTAGGTAAGATGAATGCTTTTTTTCATGCCTCTACTCCTGCCAAAGAAATCGAGCAACGATAAAAGTTCTTCATAGTTTTGATTGTACGCGGACTTGTTGAAAAATATTTCCATGTTCGTGATCAAATTTTGGCTTCTCCTGTTATATCCAATTTTACTTCTACTTGTTCCACCTTTTTGCGTGTGCCATATCAACCTTTCAATGATATACATGTCTTTGCCAATGATTCTTTTGCTTTGGCATCTCAACGTGATGATCGCAACCGCTCTCGCAAGCCAGAAAAATGGCATCACAAGTGTGACCATTCTGGTAAGCTCGGTCACAAAATTGATCGGTGTTATGTCTTACATGGTCGCCCTCCTCAATCTACTGCTATTGCTAAAACTGGTTCTCTATCACAACCATATATTGTGGACCCTCTTTCATCTGTTACCGCCACTGACAAATCTGCTATCATCAATGAATTTCTTAAAGGAGTGAGGATTGTAAGCTCTCTAGTTCCATGACTTTTGTTGTCCACATAGGTACATCTTTTGCTGGTCTGACTCAATCTTTGTCTATTGGTCCTTGGGTGTTGGACTTAGACGCCATATAGATCACATTACTGGTAACAAATCTTTGTTTTCCTCTTTGTCCTCTCCTGATAATTTACCCTTTGTTACAGTGGCTAAAGGGTCTAGTATTGTAGCTCATGGTGTGGAGACTATCAATTTTTTTCCTTTTTTATCCATTGATAATGTTCTTTATGTCCCTGAGACTCCTTTTAACTTATTATCCATTAGTTGTCTAATCTGTTCTCTTGATTGTGTTATTTCCTTTACCCAATCATCCCTGGGACTACTACCAATTCTTTTAACCAATTTATGGCTTCTCATGACATTCTACATCAAACTTCTTGTGTGTATACATCTCAACAAAATGGGGTGGTTGAGCATAAAAATAGACATCTTATTGAAACAACTCGTACTCTTTTAATTCATGGTTTGGTTCCTCAATCTTTTTGGGGTGATGTTGTTCTTACTACATGTTATCTCATTAATCGCATGTCTTCTTCGGTTTTAGATAATAAAATACCTCATTCCATTTTATTTCCTCATGAACTTCTTCATCCCTTACCTCTAAAGGTTTTTGGTTCTACATGCTTTGTTCACAATTTTAGTCTTGGTCTTGATTAATTGTCTCCTCGATCACACAAATGTGTTTTTTTTAGGGTTTACAAGATCACAAAAAGAATACAAGTGTTTTTCTCCTTCTCTGAATCACTATTTTGTTTCTGCAGATGTCACCTTCAATGAGTCTTGTTTTTACTTTAAAAGTCTGTCTCCTTCCAACTTAGTCTCCATCTAATAAAGTCCATATTCCTTGTACTATCACTATTCTTGTGATTTGTGATACTTCAGGTGTGTCTTGTCCGTCGTTAGTTTCTTCTCCACCATCCCTTTAGGTTTATGGTTGCCGACATCATTCTCAACAATGACCGAGTGACTCAACTCAAGTACTAACTATTTTGTCTCCTCCAACTCCTACACCTGAGTCTGACCTTCTGACACTTGCGTCTGACCATCCACTGCGTGACTTTCCTATTGCCCTCCGAAAAGGTATAAGTTCTACACGTAATCCCTCTCCGTACTATATTGCTTTAAGTTATCATAGATTGTCTTGACCTTGTTATACCTGTCTTTCATCTATTTCTTCTGTGACCATTTCCAAATCTGTTCGTGATGCCTTAGCATATCTTGGTTGGCATCAGGCCATGCTAGATGAACTTAGTGCTCTTAATAGTAGTGGAACATGGGAGCTTGTCCCATTAATGTCTGGGAAATCTGTTGTTGGTTGCAGGTGTCTTTTTGCTATCAAAGATGATCTTGATGGTATTATTGGTCACCTCAAAGCTCCTCTTATGTCAAGGGTTATACACAAAATTTTGGGAGTGTTATATATATTGTTTGATATTATTCTATCTTTAGTTTCATGTTATTATTCTTTATCTTGTATATGGGGCTTAGCCCATGTCTCCTTTACTATAAATACATTACCCTATTTGTAGTTTTACACAAGGGAGATTAATCCCAAACTTATTTTTCACTCTATTTAATAAGTTTCAAATCTTAGAGGAATCTCCATGTACACTTCTTCTTTTAAAGCTATAAGGAGAAAGACATTTTTGGGATCCAACTAGTGTAAGTCCCAACAAAAATGAATTGTTAGAACAAGAACAACTCGAAAAGCATTCATCTTTGCTATTTATGATGGCTTAGAGCTTGACCATCATGCAAATATAAATATGGTATGGTAATGACAAGAATAGCTCTTTCATTTTAAGTCCTTTACCCCCTTTGAAGTGCTTTCACGCCCTAAAGTCGAGGGCTAACTAAAATTTTCTATTTCAAGAACAGTGGCAACAATGGTGACATAAGAGACGATAACTTTGACAATGATAACATTTGTACCCCTTTTTACTTGAAGGTTAACTAATGAGTACACTTTTAAGAAATCTAGGATCTAATTTATTGTGATTAGTATTATGAGTGAACATGCATCCAAAGACTCAGCTAGGTAGACTTAACATTATGAGAGAAGAGGAAACAAAAGGTAATAGAGACTTTACAGAACTATTACCATTTAAGACAAGAGTAAGTAACTTGTTGATGAGATGTGTGAAAGTTAACACAACTTCAAGCTAGTTGGTTTTGGGAACAAAAATTTGCACAATGTAGGACCCAACCTATTTCTAATACATTGGGCCAACAATATTGAATGTACTCTTACCTTTCATGGATAGGATATGCGATCTAATGGACTTATTGATTCAATCATTGTTCTTAGGCAATCAAGTTCTTCCTTCTATGCTTTCATCATTGAAAAAAAAATGGCACAATAATGGGAACCCATTTGGCCAGACAACTGAAAACTCAAATCTACTCAATGCTAAATGGCATGTCACCACCCCTCTGAACGTGCTAAGGAGGTCACAACGACCTTGTCTGTGGTGGTAGCTGCAAGTGGGCTACATGCATTGATACTAGAGGTAGTGTGTGATGGTTTGTGCAATATGTTGATGACAATCTGCTAGTGTTGTGATTGGTGTAGTGGGGGGCATACTTTTCTAGTGCACCACTTACCTTATTGACAATGTTGGAGATCCTACATTGACTATAAATAAAAGCCAAATTATAATATAAAGTTGGGAGCAAAACTCACCTTATTGAGTTGGTTTAGTAAGGTTGGGTTAGGTATAAATTCCACTACCTTTGTATGGTATCAGAGTCAAATATGGTATTAGAGCCATTCATAGTTTATCTTTGACGAGATTTGGGCCTATCATGCCTCCTACTGTTGGGCTCCCTTTGACTTCCATGCACGATATCCTCGGTGTGAGAGGGTGTAATGGAGATCCCACATTGATTATATGTAAGGCCAAATAGTATATAAGTGGGGACAAACCTACATTATCAAGCCAGTTTAGTAAAGTTGAGTTAGGCTTAAATTTCACTAGTTAGTTGACTATGGTACTGGATAGTGGCAATTGTTTACCTGACAGCAGAAATAGGGCTCCAAAGATAGAGTGATACCTACTTGAATTATATTAGGAATACAAATTATTCTATTGATAACAGTCACACCAATTATATTCTCATCACCTCTATGAATAACAATCAAAATCTTTAAAATAAAGAAACAAAAGTACGCTGAAATGAATAGGATATTGTGGATATTTTCTAAAGATATTTTCTTCCAACCAATATAGATATACTGTGGATAATTATTCCTAATCATTTGTCGTTTATGCGCATGTATGACCTAGGCAATAAATATTGTGGTGCTTATTTGCGAGTGTGATTAACTATCAAGGTTTTGGATGATTTTTTATTTAAAATAAATTAACTAGAAGTATAAGCCATTACCAAGGGTATTTTAGAAAGAGTGTGTTAGAAAGTGTTGTCAACATTTTTTTATAAATGTTGAAGGTTTTTGAAAAGCCCCTTACCGACTAGATATAAGGCTAACTTACAATATATAAGTGAGTGCAAACCTCACTTTACAAGTCGGTTTCATCGGGTGAGTTAGGCTTGAAATCTACTTCTCCATAGCCACGAGTTAAAGCCTCTCCAAGCAAAGTTTGTTGAGTCTATTGTTTCACTCCCTACTGGGTCGCTATTGGACCACTTATATATGTGTCGGCGGGAGGGGATGTGTTGGGAGTGCGATATCGACTACAAATAAGGCCAATTTATAATATATAAATGAGTGTATACCTCACCTTACAAGCCAGTTTGTGAGGCCGAGTTAGTCTTGAAGTCCACTTTTCAACAAAGGCAATGATATCATTATTGGTTAAGTTTATCCTCCCTTGGATTATTAATAACATTATCAATTGACTTTGTTCCAAAATTTGTGGTTGCTAGTTAACCTTAAAATAAGTTTAATGTTTCATTCTGGCAGTTATCTGGGCTTTCAGATTTGGACAGAGAGGCTTTGGGTTTGGTTGTGAAGGCTGCAGCTGTAATGGATGAAATTTTTCTTCTACAGGTTGTGTTTACAATCCATTTATACTGTGTTTGTATTTCTTTGTTTTTGTATCTTGTCTCTATTTATTTTATGCTATTTGTTTAATTTTCATGCTCATGAAGTATGTAAAATTTAATGGTAACTTGGCTGTTAATCTTTTCTCCATGCAAAATTTTTCATACGTGTCATGCAGCATGCTTGATACCTTGGTTTTGTTAATAATGTTATGAAATTTGATGGGTAACTTGTTTCTTGCTCGAAAAGTTATTCTAATATTTGAACTGTAATTGGTAGAGTAGAACTAGCAAGATGGATATGTTCACATGATAGTGTACATTGCTGAAGTTTATCTATTTATTTTACTATCAGTCATGGTACAGTAATCCAGCTCTTAGAGATTGGTTGAAGGAGCATGCTGATTCATCAGAGTTAAATAAGTTGAAATGGTCCTATTATCAGATTAACAAGAGCCCATGGTAAGTGTTTTCTTGATAATTCAGTCTGCCAACTGAATGGTGTCTACAGTAGACTTGTAGACAGACTTTGATATTATTTTATGCCTTCCTGGACTTATTTGGCTCATTTTCTGTCACTTTATTTTAAGTTTTTCTACAGAATTTTTTATCTTAATCCAAGGCTCTCTTTTACCATCCAAGATAAGTTTTGACATGAAATTGCTAGGATCGGACAGTGTTCTTGACAGATATATAAACATGCATCTGCCTTGAACACTGCAAATTGTGTTCATATAATTTTCAGAGTAGAACGGAGGAACCCACTTATTGTAAAATGGCCCTTTTATGTCCAGTCATGTTGTATAATTTATCTATTAATTGTTGACAGGTCTAGCCTTGATGAAGATGTGGCATTCTTGACAACTGCAGATTCAGCAATAAGGTTGTTCTCTAACGCGACTAAGACAGTCAGAGATTGGAAGGGTGTGGAATACAGAGCAGCATTTCCCGTGCCGAAACCTGCTGGCGCTAATTTCTACCCACCTGACATGGACAAAATGGTATTATTACACCAAATATATGCTGTTAAAAGAATTCATTTGCAAATTTGAAAATTATTACAGTTTTATCTTGCAGGAGTTTGATTTATGGAAGGACAGTCTTGAAAAGGATGAACAGAAAGAGGCAACAGGATTCTTCAGTGTTATTAAAAGGCACAGTGAATTTATTTTAGATTCTCATCAGTCTGATAACAAAGGAAGTTCTCATGATCTATATATAGTTCCTTACTCCGAAGAATACCAGCCTCTTCTTGCAAAAGCTGCCGATTTATTGCATAAAGCTGGAGACATTACCGACTCGCCAAGGTAATGTTTTCTGTCCATATTCTCATTAGTAAGCGCTCATTCTTCTGCTCTATGTTAAATGTTAGAAAACATGATTCAAAGGAGGAAATTGGGAGAACCATATAAAACTGAAAATACGATTGTATTAATAACGAATAAAAATATTTTAGTAAGAGTATAATGAGAATTATATGGCTAATCTGAACCACTAATTTCCCAACTAATTTTCTAAGTGATTCAACAAACTATAATCTACATTTTATATCTCGAACAACCCACCGCAAGCTCGAAGATGTGCACTACACTTCCAACATGGTATGGAACAATTCAAATTTCAAACCAAAGCGAAAATACAATGAAACATGCTGGAAATAAATCTTTCTTCTGCCATATTGACTTGCGCAGCCTGCATCACTGCAACACCACCAACACTTTCTTCATTTCACTGTATTCTTTCTAGGCCTGTATTGCCATACATCAATCAATCGTTTTTAATAGGGATGGGTAAATCAGGTCATCTCAATGCACTGACAACCCTCCAGTCTTTGGATGCCAAAATTGCAGCATGGGATGAGGTGGATGCGTACTATCATGGTTGTGGAATGCCATGACTTCCGAAGTGAGTGATGCTGATATGTTTTTTACGAAGACAACTAAGGAAGTATGGGATACCTATAAAGCAAATTATTCCAAAGTTGATGATGCTGTCCAAATCTATGAGATTAAGATGAAAGTCTTTGAAACAAAACAAGGGATTTACTCAGTTTGTGATTATGCCCGTACACTACAAAATTTGTGGCAAAAGTTAGACCATTATGAGCAATTTGAAGCAAAAGGTAATGAATATAAGGAGAAGGACAAGATTTACAAGTTCTTGATAGGGTTAAACATGAGTTTGACTTTGTTAGAATTCAAGTGCTAAGGAAAGACCTATCCTCACTCAATGAGACAATGGTTGTGTTTTGGGCAAAAGAGGCTTGTAGAGGAGTAATGTTAAAACCCCCATCAGCTGAAAGTTCAACCTTGCTTGTACATAACAAGGGGAAGAAAGTTGGACAAAGACTGATCACTTCATCTGGAAATGAAGTAGGAGGAATAGATATACCTAAAAGATATAATAAAGACTCCCTTTGGTGTACCTAATGTAAGAAGTTGTGACACACTTGAGTCAAGACAATTGCTGAAAACTTCATGGGAGGCCTTCCAATTCAAACTGGTATTGGTCACTGTTGGAAGTATCACATCGACTAGAGATAAGGACAATTTAGAGTATATAAGTAGGTGCAAACTTCACCTTATAAGCCGACTTTGTGGGCTGGAGTTAGGCTTAAAGTCCACTTCTTAACATGGTATCAGGTCACCCATTAATGTGTAGTCCCAAGCATGAGATGTATATACTTCGACGTAAGCGGTGTGTTAGAAGTCCCACATCAACTAGAGATATTGCTAATTTGGAGTGTATATATATATGTATATATGTATATGTATATATATATATATATACATATATATATATATATATATATATATATATATATATATATATATATATATATATATATATATATATATATATATATATATATAT
>Ga0209589_1001520_pt1 | contig 38450 bp, 28 predicted proteins | sample CowpeawhiteBW_FD_187525 | JGI IMG/M metagenome (GOLD analysis project Ga0209589, IMG submission 187525) | Root nodule microbial communities of legume samples collected from California USA - Cow pea white BW (SPAdes) (version 2) | ecosystem: Host-associated > Plants > Roots > Nodule | place: USA...
ACCAAACCATCAAGATTTGTTTGGTATTCTTCAAGCATGAAATACCCCAATCCCTGGACAAAAGCTCCTTCAATCTGCAGGATGTGTGATTATATAATCAGGAGAATACATATACATAGTTGAATAACTGTACAGTATTTGTAACTTGATAGAGACCATAAACATTCCAAGACCTCCAACTAAAATCTCAAGCTCTTTGGTTGAGTTGGTTCTTAACAAGACGTTTTTAGCTAAGGGAATCAAAGCCTCTTGGTTCTTAACAAGATATCAGAAAGTTATGAGGAGTTGATTCTTGTCTTTTCCATTTCTAATAATTGATGTAATTTATTAGTAAGGAATAGTGTGCCGGTTCTTAGTCTCTCCTTGACCCCCAGAGGGCCTTTATTGGACCTCAAACTATTGTATTGTTTTATTCCTTGATTAGAGTTGAGTCTGCATGAAAAAAATATGTAGTGAGCTTACCTGTCCTAAATCCACAGCAGGGTTGAGACTCTGTCCACAATCATAAATAATATCTGTTTGCAAAAATCTGGTTTCACCACTCAGAATATCTATTTCCACCTGAGAAATAATTTGCATCATTTAAAATATCAGTACAAGATAAGTTGTCTCTTTTACTTCTTTCACATGGGTTATGTGAAAATATGACATTAGTGCACAGTGAACTTGAAAAAATATCAATTAGATTTGAAATATGTGCATAGAAAACCAAAAGTAAAACCAACGTACCTCACTTATTGCAGCACCATAATTAAGGTAGCTCATGGAGCTCATGCTGGGTACATAAAATGCAGATGCTGATAAGTTCACAGCTTGCATGTATGCCTGTATTTCAATAAATTGTCAGCAATGTGGCAATTAATATTTATCCTTATGGACTAGGAAAGTAAGAAGAAATTCTCTACACTCAATTCCATTTACACAGTTTACTCCCCTAATATTTTCTTAATTGAAAGGAGTTTATGATCCCATAAAATGTGAGAACACTAGGTACTTACAAGACCATATAATACATCTTATGCACAATTACAAATACCAATATACATTCATTGATGTAAATTAAAATAAAAAAACATGTTTCTAAACCTCACAGCAAACAGTAGTTAAATTGAATCATAAATAATCTGTCAATGTGGATCATAAAGAAAAAAACAGTTAAGATGATCAGAAAGAGAATTCCTTGAGAGGAAAACCTATGAATGTTATAGTAGCTACCTGAAGAATAAGGGTCTCCCAGTTGATAGAGCCCATTTCTTTCTGCAGGTTTTCCTTAAGAGGCTTTAGCCTCTCTACCAAAATATCACAGCAAAGCCTAACTGCTTCACAGCTTGATTCTGATGTAGTGCTCCCAGCAGTGAATCCTCCTTGAATCAAGCTCACAGTATCAGCTTGTATAACCCGTATTTTGTCCAAGAGACCTCCAATTCCATCACATTGAATAGCTCCAAGAGCATATGCAGCCATCTGTTTCACCTTCGTCCAGAGACCCTGACCCACTTCAATTCCTCCAACTTCAACAACGATAGACCCGTCTGAAAAAATACTTACTTTTCCAGGAGTCGGTCTTTGCATCAATTGAATCACAACTGGTACTCGACAGATTCCCCTTTTCTTCCATGTGTTAATCCTGTTAAACTCTTCCACCATTTTGGTTCTCTGGTCATAGTTTGCAGAAACAGCTAACTCATTCCATATTATAGGCAAGGTATACTCATTAGGTTCACCATGAGAGTACTCATAGAATGACTGAAGACTATTGTATGTGTGAAGATTAATGCTTCTGACGGAGTCTACATCCTTTGAAAGTGTAGCTGCTACATTTTCTATAATAGCTTCAGCAATAAATGATCCCTGCACTTCCCCGGGACCTCTCATAGCAGATCTACTGGGATGGTTTGTTCTGCATACCTTTATATCACAAGCTAGCGTACCCCAATCATACTTTTTTAGTGCACAAACTACATTATGTGGAATTACTGCACTTATATCCACGTATATCCCTGCATTTACCAGAATTTGAAGTTCGAGTGCCGTAATCTTACCATCATTTCTAAATCCAACACTGTATGTTATCTTCATAGGATGCCTTCCTCCAGCCATTATCATATCTGTCTTTCGATTTAGATATATTCTAACTGGGCGCTGTAATTTATGTGCAGCCAGTGCACATGATGTGGCAACCTGCAAGATCCAATTGTTAGTACTATACACAATGCAGACACATAAACTCTTGTATGTAAGAGAAACTTTGAGAGAATTAGTAAGGAAGTGGGGTAGCTACTGTTACAAAATAAGAGCGAAACAGTTGTACATTACTTAGAAATTTTGTAAGTAACAAAGATTTCATTTCATCCTTTGTTCTTGGTTACTTAGGAATAAGTTTTGGGGAAGTAGCTATAATTCCTAACAACCAAGCAGTATTTGGACATGAAATTTCCATAGGCCATAGATTCAAATTTGGAAAAAACCTCTCTGCTTGCGATGGCAAGGCTGCATACAAATAAGCCTTTAGTCTTTGTTAGTGAATTTGCCCTAATAATTTGTGCAGAAATAAATGATATAATCCTTGTTTATCTTAAAAACAACAAAAAGAACATATTATGTATATTATGTACATTGCCCATTTAGTGAAATACATTTAACACTCCCCCTCAAGCTATTGTATATAAATCACACGCACTAAGCTTAGTGCAAATATAATCGATTCTAAGACTCCCATATTGATTTGGTGAAGAAATTTGTCAATTGATCATTGGAGTTAACAAATTGAGTAGTAATGTCTTCAAATAAACCTTTTCACAGATGAAGTGACAATACATTCCAATATGTTTGATCATCTCGTGGAATAGTAGATTTGAGAAAATATAAAGGGCAACTTAGTTATCACAAATGAGAGACAATCGTGTAACCTTCCTGAATCTTAGTTCTTTAGGTAACTATTTGAGCTTTTGCATTAGAATCCATAGGTGTGCCAAGCAGCTTGGAATTCAATGAAAAAAATGACAGGCATAAAATAAAAAATTATATTTTCAAAAAATTATAAACACTTACAGGTATGGCTTTTATGGACTTTCCACCGAAACCACCCCCAACCCTTCTTGTAATTACACGAACATTACTTTCGGGGATGCCTAGGCATCTTGCTATAACAGAATGCGTATTCTCAGGGCATTGGTTTGAAGAGTAAACCGTAATGCAATTGTCTTCATCTGGAACAGCAAGTGCAGTTTGTGGCTCCATATAAAAATAGTATTGAGACCCAAGTTTCATCTGTATTTCACATATTTTATTCAGCATAACCATTTAAACACTAATTATTCAGGAGCAAACTTCCACATTGCACAGGAAACAAAGGAGCACAAAGGCACGAAATGAGGTAAGAGGGGAAACAAAGGAGAGAAATAAATAAATTCTGATGTACCTCAGCAGAAACAATCTTATGATCTGCTTCAGCCATTCCTTTTGATATATCACCTACATGTTTTGGATAGACAATAGGAGGAACTTCGAAAAAGCTAGATCTTTCAAAAGCATCTTCAACGGATAGAATTGGCGGCTCAAGATTTTCAGTTTCATAATCAACAACAGCTGAGTTTGCAGCCATATCTGCAACTTTCTGTGTATCTGCAACCTAAAGAAGACATTCCATGACTAAAATGGTAGTATTATCATATCCATCTACAAAGAAATGAAAAATAAGCTCATACATTGTTGGATCACAATAGGGATTAAGAACTCACAACAAAGGCAAGGCGTTCACCAACACATCGGGCTTCTTCCTCTGCAAATAGAGGTTCAATCCCAAACATAGTCTTAGATCCAATGTTTTCCCCGCCATTGGGAATGTCTTTACTTGAAATGATATCCCTTACACTATCCAGTTGCAACTCAGGCGTGAGTTTTATACTCCTTACCCTTGCTAAAGGTTTAGCACTATAAATGTATGCTCCATGTAAGCAATTTGATGGTGATGGAATGTCATCCACGAACACAGCCTCACCTATATTTGATTATTCACAAGTATGTACTTGTTACGGAACATAAATTTAAATAACTAAACATGAAAGGCATAATTCACAGGCATCAAACAGCATAAAACAAGACACATACAAACTAGTTTGTGACTATGAAAGTGAACTTTTGATCATAGTTAAAAGGAAACCAGAAACTTCAAGATGCAAAAATATGGATGCCGAAATTCATCAGAATCAAAAGCATTTGAAGCAAGTTTTTATGACCTGGAAATTGGACCTTTTAGCATTGTTATCTCCACAATAGTTATAAGGTAACTGGAGACTATAAGAGGCAAATATGGATACCCAATTCATCAGAACCAAGACCATGGAGAACGGTTATTTTTTTAACTTACTGATTTTGAGAGTCTTATCCATTTATAGGACCAAAAGAGGCTCAGATGTATACAAATTAACCATCATAAGAAGAGAGGCTGTTTCCAAGACATAAAATTTCATCACCAGGGTCACAAGCTTATAATCTTATGATAGCACTAAGGACCATTTTATAGGAAATGAAATTTAATACAAAAAGGCACCAACTTTGCTGGGTAAATGTTCTAGTTTACTGCCCTGAAACGTTGATAGAAATGCAAAGAAAAGACAGCAGTGTGTGAATCAACTTAAAACTTAATGATAGAAAACACACCTGAAGCTTGTAGTGCAGCTCCAGATTTTACGATTGGCTCACCAACAGGACGATGCTCACAACCTGCTTCAAGGACTTGTTTACCAGATGTAAGTAAAGTTGGAACTTTGTCATGAAGTACCTTCTTCTGACTGACTTTTAATTCAAAATCACGAGCAAAAGGATTATTATTATTTCCATTCAAATAACCATTACTTATTCTTTCAGGATTGTCAATAAGAGGGTTAAAGAACTGAAAAATAAAACCAGCAGCCAAACTTGAACGATAAGCTGTTATTGCGTTATCATCTTGAGATGCAATAGTGGCTGTAATCAAGTTGACAGCATCGTACAGAACGCTAGCACTTAAAATTTTTCCAGCCAGAAATTCCTCAACTTTATTCCCTCTGATTGCATGTTTCCTCCCGTAAACACCAAAAGACAACCTACAAGTATCTATCACAGTTCCACCAGAATCCTTGCATGGAGACACCTTAACCAGGAAAGCAGCATTTAAGTAGGGAAGGGCATTTCCAAGAGGCCGAGGAGACACTCGATATGTTTCAAAGAGGAATCTACTTCTTGGTTCTGAGGATTCACTTTGATTGAGTTCCAAACTAGGAATTTTAATGCTTAAAAGCACACTTTCCAAAGCTAACGGTGGTCTTTCCAGAAATTCTTCCAGTGTCAGCCACTCAAATTGTGTGCCAGTCATAATGTGAACCATTGCATCTGCAGCAAGAAGTATTACAGTAATATCTGAGGGAAAATTATTCCTTTGTGCCATGACTAAATTACCACCTACACTAGCTGTGTTCCTAATAAATCCAGAGGCAACTTTGCTCATATGATCAGCAATCTTTTCAAGTATCATTACATAATCTGAGAGAAAGTCACATCTGATATTTTCCCTCAGTGCATCAATAGCTTTAGATATTGTCACTGCTGCTCCAATTTCAATCCCTGTTTGGTCCTTTCTGATCATTGAAAGCTCAGAAATTCCCCTTAGATCAATGTAATAATCATAGTCTTCTTTATCTTTGTAATATCCCATACCCGTATTACTAACTACAATTTTCATCCGTGTTCCATTGGAATTGTTTAAATTTAATGAACTCTGAAGCTCAGTTAGACTAATAGGTCGATGCCAACTGTGCTTCTCAGAAGCCAAGAACACATCATGCTTGATTTCCTTCAAAAACGTAGGAAATCTACTACTCAATTGATTACGATCATATCGAGGCAACCTACTAACCTTTAAGTCCTTGTTCTCTCCCTTTTTCCAAAACGAGTTAAACCCCAAATCCTCCATATCAACATCAGCTGCAAAGCTTTTGCAGACATCAGCAATTGGTCTGTACCCAGTGCAGCGACAAAGATTCCCTGCAATAGCCTTCTCAGCCTCACTAACAGTTACCTTTGAGAAGCCATCTGGTGGCTCTGCACGATCGGTCTTTTCAGCATTGACAAGAGTTCCAAAGAGGGAAACACACATTCCAGGAGTACAAAACCCACATTGAGTGGCATGGAATCCTGCAAATCTTTCATGAATTGGGTGGAATCCTTCTTTAGAATTTCCAATTCCTTCACTTGTTGTTATTGAGCAGCCATGTATGCTGCAAAGTAGTGTGAGACAAGAGCTCGCTGTAAAATCCTCAACTTGCTCAAGCACAGGATCGTATCTTGAGATTAAAACTACACAAGCACCACAACCCCCTGAAACCAACCATTTCAAAACATCAAGTACCAAGTTGAAAAATAAAATTAGGACTACTTAAAGCCAACACCTTCTCCTCCTTCATCTGCATGAGTAGACCACTAGAAAAATAAGACGAAAATGAAAACCACAGTTGTCCGAGATTAATCTCACAGAGTAAAAAAAAGGGAAAAGACGAATCCCTACAGTAAATACCAAGCTTACTGAAATTGAAAGGCAAAAGCAAAAAATAAAAAAGATCGGAAATTCAAAAACACCCATGAAGGGGAACAACTGTAAAAACTAATTCAGCAATGAAACAAACGAATCAACAATCTCCAAAAGATATAAAAATGGTTGAACACAAAGAAAGACAGTCATGCATGTACCTTCACCACAGCCAAGCTTGACACTCTTGAAACGAGTGTGAGTACGCAAGAATTGGAGTAAAGTGGTCCACGGGTGAACATGGGAGAGCTCAAACCTCTCACCATTAACACCAAAAACCAAACTTGTTGGAGTCTTCTGCGGTTCCATAATTTCAGGTGCTGGTGTTTCAGTAACAGAAGAGAATAGAAGCTTAAACTATTACAGTGTCTGCGTATGTCGTGCGAGTAAACATTCCGAGGTGATCAACCTTTCTTTTATAACATAGTCAACTACTGAGAGTGACGTGACAACATTGGATTTTTCATTATGATGCCTGTTTTTTTTTAATTATTTTTTACTAAAATAAATTTTAAATATGTCTTAAAATTAAAATTAAGTATTTTTCATTCGCTATCCGTTAAATATTTCATTTAAAATATTTTTTATTTTTTTCTAGATTTGATTTTGTATATCATAAGATTTTTTTTTAATTAATTAATTTTTTCAATGTTATAGGTGTTCGTGAGTTGAATTACGTCAAATTTAAATAAATTTATTATTCAACCCAAAAAAAAAAATATTGACTGGTATACTTCTTTTTAATGTTAAATTGTTTCTAACCAAACAAACTTGTTCTTAAACGAGTTGGATTAGGTTTAATCAATTAAGTTAAAAATTTGAACTTTTTAAGTATTATCCTAATTAGAAGAAATAGCGCAATATATATTAAAGTTTGTTTAAGATTTCAATAATAAATCAAGTTATGATAATTTAGTTCAAATTAATAGAAAATAAAAATAAAACAAAGTGTGTGTGTGTGCATAACACAAGTATTAAAATGAGTATAGAAGGACTCATTCAATTTATTACATTAAATTGAATTGAATTTAATCATAAATGGAACTCAACTCAATTTATTTAAATTGATTGAGTAATTAAATTTATTTAAATTGATTGAGTAATTAAATAGCTCGACAGATAAATATTTTTATTACTAATTAATTTATTTTTCTCTCTTTTTAAAGGAGTTAAGCGTTAACAACTACAAAGGTATTAAAAAAACAATAAACTTAACAGTAAACAAAAGACAAAATAATAAAATAATATAATAATATATTTATACTAAAGTGGAAATATTTTAAAAATTTATTGAAAACTTAATTAAAAATGTTAATATTCTTAAAGTATTTAAAATTTAAATAAATTTTATTCTTTTAAAGATACTATATTATTATTAATTTTGAACCTTATTGCTATTCGACTTAGCAAAGATGTTATTACCTTAGTATTTTTTTTTTTAATTTAAGTTGAAAGAAATTTTAATTTTAAATTCTATTTTTGGTATAATAACTTTTCTTAAAACTTTGTAATAAATTACATGAAATTATAGTTTATTGTAAAAATAAATTTAAAATTATGCACAAGTTTTTTTTATTTAATTAATGATCCATATTTTTATCTTATTTATTTAAAATTAAAAAAAATAGTTTAGTATGAATTAAATAGAATCAATCAAAGTGTAAGTATGTTGTAATTCAAAAGTCTACAGGTATAGATTTTAAGATACTAAATTCGAATTAAGTTGGTTGATCTCAACCGCTATTCATATTTATCGTGATTCATTATATATAATTGAATATTATTTTATTGCTTAAAGTTACCACATTATCCTTTTTACTTTTAATAGTCATTATAAAATAAAGATCATAAAAGAAATATTTCTTATTATGTTAATATATTTAATTTAATGTTTTAAGTGAATATTTTGAAATCACTTATATAGTAACACGTGTTTCAATTTAAAAAGAACACAGACACCGACAAAGATAATATTAAATAATTTGATTACAAAATTTAATTTATCAGATATTTAATTTTTAAGAAAATATTAGGTAAAAAAGGTCGGTCCTATGTTAACTACGTGGAGTCATTTAAGATTCTTTTAAGTGAAAAAAGAAATTAGTGTAAACCATATAAAGATGTTTTTAGAATCATTAAGTATTTATTAGCTTTAAGCCCTACTTCCTATAGAAATATTATTAATTATTTCTAATGAAATTTATTTATAAAGTTTGAGTGATTAAACGATTTCATTGAATCATATGTTGAATTGTGAAATTAAGATTTAAGTTTTACAAGATATTTCCATCGAAATATATAGACGTGAGATAAAAGAAATCCAATCTTAAATAAGGTCTAAATCATAATTATACAAATTAATTTTCTGTATCCTATAAATATATCCTATAAATAAAATTACGAAATATTACAAGACTCTTATATTAAAGTAAAAATTACGAAATATTTTAAAAATGATGTGAAACAAAATTAAATAAAAAATTGAATACACAAATTCCTTGGTGAAAATTTGTGATGGAGGTGGTTATTTTTCAATTCGTGCATATGAAATTAGGATTTGGGATTATAAAACAGATAAAGAAAAAAGAAAAAAAAAATCTCATTCTCTCCCCACCTTAACACACTTGTATTCTCAGTTAATCTATCTAAGTAGAGTTCTCAATTAATCTATCATATGTGATCAAAATTTAAATATTTTCACCACTCATTTTCAATTAATTGAGATTTCTTTTTTTGTTTTACATCACGTTATAATTTAAAGACAAGATTTCAAAAATTATCATTATTAGAATTACGTACATTAAGAAACTTTCTTAATTACTATAAAAGTTTTTTTTATTTATATTTAAATTTGAGAGAATGTTATCTTGTGTATATGAATGACAAACAACGAATTAATAGCAAAAGTTTATTGCTCATTTAAAAAGAAAATTTGCTCACCCGTTCATTACTGGTTGGATATCATAAAAATATTTTTGTATATTTTTTTTATATTCATAATATCTATAGATATCCATGAATATTTTAGATTTTATTCTTAAATTTTATAAATAAAATTATTTAGAAACAAATATTTGAAATATAAACTAAGATAAAAAATTAATTTTCAAATACAATTCAAATTAAATTACTCAACAAAATTATAATGCGAATGAACTTTTGTTTTTTAAAATAAATTTAAATGAGTTGCGTCTAAATATAAACTTTAAGAAACGTCTATCATTAATTAGTAACACTTCGTTAACCATAGGTTACCATGATTATCATTTATTTAACACTAATATCAATCATTAATATTTTTCTAGTAATGTGAACAAGTCAACACCAATTGTTAATTATTTTATTTTTTAGCCATTTGATACGATTAAAATAAGCTTTTAATTCTAAAATTGTTCGATATTAAAATTAATTACTAAAAAAATATTGTTTTTTATTCTTCGTGTTCAATAAGTACAGTAATTTAATTTTGACAATAGATTTATTATTATTGAATTAACGGTGTTACAAATTATCGATGGTTACATATATTCAGAAATAATGTTTATTTTAACGGAGGTTATATAACCCCAGCAGATCCAGAAGTTTAAAAACTTTAGACAAATTCACAGTATCATGTAACCTTTCCTATTTAACGGTGGTGATTTCCAAGGTTAGTCAAATTTGAGAAACATGAAAGATTGTGAATGAGTTTTTAACACCGAATAATGACTAAATGATTCCATTAAATTTTATTTTATTTCTTTGGTAACAAGGTTCAATAGTAACATTGTGATATTTCATGTTTAGTTTAATAAAAAAAATTGTACAAATTTTTAATTTTATGAATTTAATTAAATTTGATTAGTGATTTAAATAAATTAAATATGTATTTGATTTTTCATACATTTATTTATTAAACTAAAAATTAATATTAACATAGAATTCCGTGTTTGGATTTTGTCATGGAAAAAAAAATCTTTCAAACCCTTTTACCTTTTCGAACAATGTTCCTTTATACAGATTACAATCATGTTTATTTCAATGAATAAGAATGGAAAGACGCAAACAAATTCAAAAGAATATCTCACAAATAAATCCCACCACAAATTTATGTTTTACTCTTTTATCCTCATATTTTATCATCATATTACAATTATTAATAATAAATGTTATATTAATTATTATTATTATATATATATAATAATAATAATAATAATTAAAAAATTATTTAAAATATAATAATTTATATATTAATTTATAATAATTAGTAATGTATATAAAATGATTATTATTATTAATTAATAATAATTATAAATTGTTAAAAACTAATAATAATATATGTAGTTATTATTATTAATTTATATATATATATATATATAATAATAATTAATATATAAAAATATAATATTCTTAAATTTTAATTTTTTTAATTCATTCAATTGTAATTTTATTAAATTTTATTATGATAGGTATTTTAATAAATTTTAAATTTTATTTACTATAACTTTTTTTTTAATTTATCATATCAATCAAATCATTCATTAATTTTTATAAAATTTATCTTCAAATCTATACTTTTATCCTTTAAATTTATTAAAAAAAATACATATTCATCTCCTTAAATCCACACAAATTCATCTTCACACTCTTTCTTAAATTTATATTACCATAGGAACACAACCTTAGTGTAAATTATTGATTAATATATCATTATCTTTTCATTTGAAAGAATTAATGACCACACTAAATTACCTCAAGAAATAACGAGAGTTGGGAGTCAAAATTATGATTTTCCTTACCTTTTTACTTGTTTGGTCATTTTCCATTTGAGGTATGTTTGCACAATGTGAAGTCCACATAGTTCCTTCACCACAGGCATGGTTGCAGGGACCCCCAACTCAAATGTTGAATCTGCTCCATCTTGGTTGCTCCATGAAAGAAGCTGTTTCCTTGCTTCTTTCACTGCTCCTCTTGTGGCACAGTGAATGGAAGATGCTAGAACTAATGGTGGCTCCCCAGATGCTGCACCAACAACAAATTTCATTTTTTAACACAGAAGCTTTTCATGCATGAGTGACGTGAATTCATGAGGAACAATAAATAAGACCAATGCAAGAACAGTTTTTTCTTTTTGTCATACCTTTGGAAGAGAGAACACGATGCTGGTGGTGCCCACTGTTGAGGATTTCAACATTAAACTGCATAGGTATAGTGTCTACAGTAGGAATTTTATAGTTCCAAGTGCCGTCTTGCAACACCAAACCATCGAGATTTGTTTCGTATTCTTCAAGCATGAAAAATCCTAAGCCCTGGATGAAAGCTCCTTCAATCTGCAGAAAATAAGTTTGTTACGAAGGATAAACATTCATTTTGAAATAACTGTAACTTGGAAGAGACCACAGAAATTTTATAGGACCTCCAACTGGTTTTTGGTTGAGTTGGTTCTTGGCAAGATATTTTTAGCATAAGGAATTGATGCATCTTTGGTTCTTAACAAGGATACTCAACCTCTTACCTTTGTTGTTAACAAAATATCAAACTTAGATCCTATTTAGCAAAGTGAACACGAGTTGATACTAGCTTTTCCCTCTTACAATATTGAATTTAATTTAGAGTGAAATATGTTTTTAATCTTTTAATTTTGATGCAAAATAGAAATTTGTTTATGTTTCGTACTTTTATACATTTTGATCTCAAACTTTAAAAGAATTAGATCTATTTCTCTTAATCCAACTGTGTTAAATTTTTTTGACATATAAAACATTTCATGCTGACATTTGAACTGTTTACACCATTTGATACGTTCTAGTTCAAATGCCAACTTAAAACACCGTTTAACACATAAAAAAATTAACTTCATTAGTTTGAAAGATTATATCTATTCATTTTTTAGAGATCAAAATATATTAAAGTTTTGAAACATAGACGGATTCTAATTTTGAATCAAAATTTACGTACTGAAATCATATTTAGCCTTTTAAACTTATAGCATAGGTAATTGTTTGCCCATTCTTTCTCCTTTTTCCACTCCCAGAGAGCCTTGATGTGGTAGGCTGTGTTAAAAACTTATTTTGGACCTTCCTGTTTATTCCTTGGTTAGGGCTGAGCATGCACAACAAGTATGTAGTCAACTTACCTGTCCTAAATCCACAGCAGGGTTTAGACTCTGTCCACAATCATAAATAATATCTGTTTGCAAAAATCTGGTTTCTCCATTCAGAAGATCAATTTCCACCTGAGAAAAAATTTCCATTATTTAGCATGGCATACATACGAGACAAGTTGGCTCAGTTACTTCAGTAACTTGGTTTGTGCGTAAATATGACACAAACAAACACTTTCTAGAGAAGTAGTAACTACCAGTGTACTCAAGAAAATACCATCTTTATCTGAGATATGCATAGGAAAAAAGACAACTTACCTCACTTACTGCAGCACCGTAATTAAGGTAACCGTGACTGTCATTACCGGGTGTGTACAATGAAGAGGCTGATAAGTTCACAGCTTGCATGTATGCCTGTATGTTAATAAATTGTCAGTGACACGGTAATTAAATAAGAAGATATTCTTTTCTCTCAACTTCATTTCCAATTAATTCTCCGAACATTTTTCTTAATTAAAAGGTGTTAACTTATGTTCCTACCACGTCCATCTGATTTATCAATCGAGGTCTAAGACGATTTAAATACATCTGGTTTATGAGTCGAGGTCTAAGGCGATTTAAATTCACCTACCTGAAGAATAAGGGTCTCCCACTTGATAGAACCCATCTTCTCCTGCAGTTTTTCTTTAAGAGGCTTTAGTCTCTCCACCAAGACGTTGCAGCTAAGCCTAACTGCTTCGCAACTTGACTCTGATGTAGTGCTCCCAGCAGTGAAGCCTCCTTGAATCATGCTCACAGTATCAGATTGTACAACTCTTACTTTATCAAAGAGATCTTCAGCTCCTTCACATTCAACAGCACTGAGAGCATATGCAGCCATCTGTTTCACCTTTGTCCAAAGACCTTGACCTATTTCAATTCCTCCAACTTCAACAACCACAGACCCATCTGAAAAAATACTTACTTTTCCAGGGGTTGGTCTCAGAATCACTTTCATCACAACCGGTACTCGAGCAATTCCCCTTTTCTTCCAACTGTTGATCCTGTTAAACTCTTTCACCATTTTGGTTCTCTGGTCATAGTTCGAAGAAACTGCTAACTTACTCCATATTGAAGGCAAGGTATACTCATAAGGTTCACCACTATAGTTCTCATAGAACAACTGAAGGCTTTTGTGCGTGTGAAGATTAATGCTTCTCACAGAATCTACATCCATTGAAAGTGTAGCTGCAACGTTTTCTAAAATAGCTTCAGCAATATGTGATCCCTGCACCTCCCCAGGACCTCTCATAGCAGATCTACTAGGATGATTTGTTCTGCATACCTTTATATCAAAAGCTAGTGCACCCCAGTTGTACTTTTCAAGTGCAGAAACTAAATTATGTGGCAAAATTGCACTTACATCCACATCGATTCCAGCATTGATCAAAATCTGAAGTTCCAGTGCAGTAATCTTACCATCATTCCTAAATCCAACACTGTATGTTATCTTCATAGGATGCCTTCCTCCAGCCATTATCATATCTGTCTTTCGATTTAGATACACCCTAACTGGACGCTGTAATTTGTGTGCTGCCAGTGCACATGATGTGGCAATCTGCAAGATCAAATTGTTAGTATTATACACAAACATGCATGCATGCATGCATGCACGTAATTTTCATATTCATCTTCTCTATTGGTGAATCTTTTCTGCACTAGTACATGACAGGGTAGAGAAAGGGAGAAGATAAAACACATCCTGTTTTGAAGCAACAAGGAAATAGAATCACAGAAGAATGAGCATTACTTACAGGTATGGATTTCAAGGCCTTTCCACCAAAACCACCCCCAGCCCTTCTCGTAATTACACGAACATTATTTTCGGGAATTCCTAGGCATCTTGCTATTGTTGAATGAACAGACTCAGGGCATTGACTTGAGGAGTAAACTGTGATGCAATTGTCTTCATCTGGAACAGCAAGTGCAGTTTGTGTCTCCATATAGAAATAGTATTGAGATCCAAGTTTCATCTGAATTTCCCATTAAATTAGATGGATAACAATGAATGTTATTTAAACATTAACTATTCAGGAGCAAGCCTTAAGCATTGTATGAAAACCAGGGCGCATAAAGTTGTGAAATGAGAGAATGAGGGAAAACAAATAAAAGCAAAAAACATATAGCAATGTACCTCAGCAGAAAGAATCTTGTGCTTTGCTTCAGCCATTCCTTTTGATATATCACCAACATGTTTTGGATCGAGATATGGAGGAACTTGAAAAAAGCTAGATCTTTTAACAGCATCTTCAACTGATAGAATAGGTGGCTCAAGATTTTCAGTATCATAATCAACAACAGCCGAGTTTGCAGCCATATCTGCAACTTTCTGAGTATCTGCAACCTAAAGAAGTCATTCAGTGACTAACATGGTAGTATTATCATATCAATCTCCAAAGAAATGAAAAATATGCTTATACATTGTTGGATCACAACGAGGGATTAAGAACTCACCACAAATGCAAGGCGATCACCAACACATCTAGCTTTTTCTTCTGCAAATAGAGGTGCGATCCCAAATATACTCTTGGATCCAATGTTTTCCCCACCATTGGGAATGTCTTTACATGAAATGATATCCCTCACTCCATCCAGTTTCAACTCAGGCGTGAGTTTTATACTCTTTATCCTTGCTAAAGGTTTTGCACTATAAATGTATGCTCCATGTAAGCAATTTGATGGTGATGGAATGTCATCCACAAACACAGCCTCACCTATATTTGATTATTCACAAATATATAATTGCTACTGAACATAAATTTAAACAATTAAACATGAAAAGTCATATTTCACAGGCATCAAAACAGGAGAATATAAGACACATAAAAACAGGTGAAATTTTGAGCATAGTTAGAAGGAAACCAGAGACTTCAAGATGCAAAATATGGATGCAGAATTCATCGTAACCAAAAGCATTTGGAACAAGTTTTTATGACCTTGAAATTGGACCCTTTAGCATAGTTATCTCGACAACATTTACAAGGTACCCAGAGACTATAAGATGCAAAATATGGATACACAGTTCATCATCAGAACCAAGAGCATGGAGAACAGTTATTTCTTTAACTTAGTTGTTTTCAGAGTCTCATCCATTTATAGAGAGAGGCTCAGATGTATACAAATTAACCATCATACATTATAAGACATAATGATACAAAACACACCTGAAGCTTGTTGTGCAGCTCCTGATTTCACGATTGGCTCACCGACAGGATGATACTCATGGCCTGCTTCAAAGACTTGCTTGCCAGATATTAGTAAAGTTGGAACTTTGTCATGAGGCACCTTCTTCTGACTTACTCTTAATTCAAATTCCTCAGCAGAAGGATTTTTACCATTACCATTCAAATAACCATTGCTTATTCTTTCAGGACTGTCAATAAGAGGGTTAAAGAACTGAAAAATAAAACCAGCAGCCAAACTTGAACGATAAGCTGTTAATGCGTTATCATCTTGAGATACAATAGTGGCTGTAATCAAGTTGACAGCATCGTACAGAACGCTAGTACTTAAAAGTTTTCCAGCTAAAAGTTCTTCAACTTTTTTGGCTCTGATTGCATGCTTACTCCCGTAAGCACCAAAAGACAACCTACAAGTATCTATCACAGTTCCACCAGAATCCTTGCATGGAGACACCTTAACCAGGAAAGCAGCATTTAAGTAGGGAAGGGCATTTCCAAGAGGCCGTGGAGAAGCTCGGTATGTTTCAAAGAGGAATCTACTTCTTGGTTCTGAGGATTCACATTGATTGAGTTCCAAACTAGGAATTCTAATGCTTAAAAGCACACTTTCCAAACCTAACGCTGGTCTTTCCAGAAATTCTTCCAGTGTCAGCCACTCAAATATTGTGCCAGTCATAATATGAACCATTGCATCTGAAGCAAGAAGTATTACAGCAATATCCGAGGGAAAATTATTCTTTTGTGCCATGACTAAATTTCCACCTACACTGGCTGCGTTCCGAATAAATCCTGAGGCAACTTTGTTCATATGATCAGCAATCTTTTCAAGTATCATTGCGTAATCTGAGAGAATCTCACCTCTGATATATTCTCTCAGAACTTCAATAGCTTTAGATATTGCCACTGCTGCTCCAATTTCAATCCCTGTTCGGTCCTTTCTGATCTTTGAAAGTTCAGAAATTCCCCTTAGATCAATGTACTTATCATAGTCTTCTTTATCTTTGTAATACCCCATACCTGTATTACTAACTACCATTTTTATCCGTGTTCCATTAGAATTGTTTGATTTTAACAAACTCTGAAGCTCAGTTAGACTAATGGGTCGGTGCCAACTGTGTTTCTCAGAAGCCAAGAACACATCATGCTTGATTTCCTTCAAAAACGTAGGAAATTTATTACTCAGTTGATTACGATCATATCGAGGCAACCTACTAACCTTTAAGTCGTTGTTATCTCCCTTTCTCCAAAACGAGTTAAACCCCAAATCCTCCATATCAACATCAGCTGCAAAGCTTTTGCAGACATCAGCAATTGGTCTGTACCCAGTGCAGCGACAAAGATTCCCTGCAATAGCCTTCTCAGCCTCACTAACAGTTACCTTTGAGAAGCCATCTGGTGGCTCTGCACGATCGGTCTTTTCAGCATTGACAAGAGTTCCAAAGAGGGAAACACACATTCCAGGAGTACAAAACCCACATTGAGTGGCATGGAATCCTGCAAATCTTTCATGAATTGGGTGGAATCCTTCTTTAGAATTTCCGATTCCTTCACTGGTTGTTATTGAACAACCGTGTATGCTGCAAAGTAGTGTGAGACAAGAGCTCGCTGTGAAATCCTCAACTTGTTCAAGCACAGGATCGTATCTTGAGATTAAAACTACACAAGCACCACAACCCCCTGAAACCAACAATTCAAAAACATCAACTGCCAAGTTGAAAAGAACAAATAGCACTGCTAAAAGCCACTCTAGTGCATAAACAAACAGAGTATATCAAATTACTCTCAGATAACTCTTGTTAAGTCATTCTTTGTATTTATTATATTTCAAGCATTCATACTAATAAAAGCTCTAGTTTACAATTTTATATAATTTCAAAGCTGGTATTTGATACTTAGTTAAATCATATACAAATTGGCGTTTATTATAACTTTCTGAAGAACACAAGTAAACCTTGATTATAAAATTACTTAATTACAAATGTTTGATAATGGTTGAAAGAATTATAAGACTCTGAATGGTTGAATTAAAGAGTTAGGACCTGAGGAACTTAATATATAAATGAATATGAAAAGTAATTGATATAGCTAAAGTGTAATCTATATAGTGACATGTTAACTCTTCCATTGTTTCTTCATCTTAAAGTGACAGTAAGCAGAAAGGAAGAACAAAGCACAAAAACTGAAACAGCATGCATCCTACAAGGGCACGGCAACTTTCAACTAAACCATTGAAAAACAAAAAAAGAAAGATTGATATAACCATATATCTATATATAGATAGATATATAGATAGATATACCTTCACCACAACCGAGTTTGACACTCTTAAAACGAGTGCGAGTGCGCAAGAACTGGAGCAAGGTAGTTGATGGGTCCACGTGGGAGAGCTCAAACCTCTCACCATTGACACCAAAAACCAAACTTGTTGGAGTCTTCTGCAGTTCCATAATTCAGCAACTGCTGTTTCAGATAGTTTTCAGCAAGACAAGAGAACTTTAAACTCTTATGATGTGTGCGTCGGTAACTGTATATCTTTCTTCACATCGCAGTGTAAAATTCGAAAATGTTGGAGAACATTCAGTATTGTTGACCTTCCTCTTTCTTCTCTTTACTAAAACACTGCACTGCCGTGGAAACATATGCTACCATATCTTGCACTCGGGTCCTGGCCCACATCGATCAAGTTGGAATTATTGTCCGAATATTTTTATTACTAAATTTTGATAATTTCTCCATGTTTTAGATAATTATAAAAAATTAAAAATAAAAATAAAAAACTACTTAAAATATAAAATTAAAAGAAAAAAAAATTATCAAAATAATGTTTTTATTATTCCAAAATAAAATATACCACAACAACTATTCTTCATGATTTTTTTTATAAAATATTTATAAATTTATTTTTTCTTCTTATTAATAATAAGATGAAAATTTTAAAAGTTACCATCGATGAGTAGGATTTAGTTAAAATTACTCCTACTTTTTTACACTGACTTTTCTTATATTTATTTTCAACTTAATAAATGATATTGTATTTATTATTCTTAATTACATACAACTACTCCATTGAAATAACATTGTTTAGATGATTATGTAAGTAATTAATGTAATTAAATAATTGAGTGACTGGTAGAACAACTGTAGTAGGCATTCTAGTTACTGTTGAAGGGATCATTTCCGAACATATTACTACAAAATTTATATAGGAATTTGCAATAACAAAATAATCCAATTTAATTTCACTTGATTTTTATAACCAAGCACCAGTTGAAATTTTAACCCGTTGGTCTGTTTAGTTTGTTTTTGTCCGTTAGTACATTTTTATTTATTTAATTTTCTATTTTTTTAAAATTAAAAATAATTAGAAAAATTATTTTTTTATAATATTTTGTATAAATTTAAATATAAAATACTTTTACAAACAAATTTTACAAATAAAAAATTAAAAAAAAAAGTGGCGGGTTAGCCTGTCATATAGCAGGGCAAGATGCAATTTCTAACTCATTTTTAATTGACAGGCCAACTCATCTCGATCCATTTTTTGTGGGTCAAGGGCAAGCCTGACCAAAACGAGTGGGGCATGCATGTGTTTATCACCCTTACACATATGGAAGACAAAGTGGATCGAGCTGATAGACCAGTTTGCCAAAAAAGGACGGATTAGAATTTTCAACTCATTAGCTCGTTTTGGCTCGGCCTGTCTAGCTTGCCCTTAGCATCCTAATCCGTTTTTATTTATTTATTTTAATTTTTTCTTATTTTTTTTAATTAAAAATAATTAAAAATATTTAATTTTTTTACATTATATTTTTGTAATGATGTAAATATGAAAAAATATTATAATTTAAATAATTAACACTTATAAATTAAGTTTCAATTATTAGTTATAATATAGTTTAACATGTAAATGTGATAATTATTTTAATTTATCAAATCAAAAATATTAATCGATCAATTAAAATCTTAGAAAATATTTATAAGATTAAATATACTTTAAATATTCATTTATAAGTATATATACAAACTAATTTTATAAATAAAAAGTTTAAAAAAATTAAAAATTAAACAAAAAAAGTGGTAGGCCAGCCCACCAACTCATCCTATGTTGGGAGAAGATGCAACTCCTAGCCCATTTTCAATTAGCAGGTCAACCCGGCTGGCCCGATTCTTTTTTGGTACACCAAGGGCAAGTCAGGCAAAACGTGTGAGGCTAATCTCTTTTGTCACTCTTATACATATATGGGTGGCTAAGTGTGTTGTGTTTGATGGGCCAGTCAAAACAAAACATGTCAAATTAGAATTTTCAACCCGCTAGTTTGTTTTGGAGTGACTTACCTAACCTGTTAAATTGAAAAGCTAAAGGTTAGTTCGAACCCGTGATAAGTCAGTTTAGTTTACGGATTAAGACCCATTTTAACATCACTAATTGAATTTGAGATTATAAAGGAGATAGTTTGATCAACTAAAAAATATAATGTGGTGAGCATCAAATAAAATTTCTATGACCTAGTTTGCTTTACAAAAAAATGGTTGTGTTTGGTAAGTCAGAAATTCACCATGTCATATGAGTGAATGCGTTTTTTTTTTTTAAGTTTTTGTTATGTTAGACAACTTACTGAAAGTTGTGTGCTAAAGTGTATATTATATGTTAGTGATTGATGACATGAGAAATAGATCGGTTAAGAGTTAAACACTTTATTTATTTTTGTATATGTACAATGAATTGAACATATGTATCCATAAAATAATATATATATATATATATATATATATATATATATATATATATATATATATATATATATAATATTTGAATGAACTGTGAAAACATTTGTATGTGATTTTGATATACATGTATTTGATATTTTGAAATTACTCTCTTTTATCTTTTATGCACTGTGTGTTGTGTTGTAAATTATAATGATCGTATATACATATAATTTATTTTTTCTGGTGATACATAATCATTCTTTTGAAGAAGTCGGTTTCTTAAAATATAGTATTTTTCAAATCTTTGTTTGAAAAAGGAATAAAGAAACGAAAATGCTTAACTTTTGTGAAATCAACATATTTGCAGGTTTAGTATCACTTACCTCTTCTCTCAGACCAAAGCATATAGTTTTTCGTGCATCAGTGCCCTAATAACAGAGACACAATATTGTTTGCACGAAAAGAAAGTAATAAAGCAAAAGAGAAATAACAGGAACTAGAATTTGCGTGTAAAAATGCATAACAATCTTCCATCTCTGCATATATAAAACCACACTTCTGCAACAAAAGACAGAAAAACAAGAGAACCCAAAAGCAAAAACATCAACTAAAAACAATCACCATGGCACAGTCAACAGCTACTTTTGATTACCAAGATTTTGATCCTTATTTTGAATGGTCTGAAGATGAAGGAAGTGCCACCCTCATTGTAATGCTGCCAGGTACAATTTAACTTCTTTTTCTGTAAAATATTTTCTGTAAACATTTAAATATGTCACTCAATGATCAAAATGTTCACAAATAGTTATATATATATAATTCTGATTAAAAAGGATGAACATGATGTAAAAATGCTATGTTTTGTTCTGTGTATGTATATATACTTTGGAAATGAAAAGGATTCACAAAGGAACAACTGAGGGTTCAAGTGACTTCAGCTCCTATGCTAAGGATCAATGGGGAGCGACAGATTCTTGAGAACAAGCGTCGTCGTTTTTCTAGAGAGTTCTCGATTCCTCCATACTGTGACACCAATGATGTGAGTGCTAAGTTTGAGGGTGGTGTTCTAACCATCAAGTTTCCAAAGCTGATCACCCTAGCTAGGGCACAGCCCCAGATAGCTCCAATTTCTCAGAAAGAGAAAGAACAAGCACAAGAAGATCATGCAGAAAAGCAAGAGTCAGTGCAGAAAGAAAAAGAACCAACCAGTGATGAAAAAGAAGAGAAGAAAACAGAAGGGGCTGAAGAGAATGAAGAAAAAAGTGATGAAAAAGAAAAGGGTGAGAAGAAAGAAGAAGAAGAGGTATCTAAAGAAATTGCTGAGAAAAAGGTGAGGACTAATGTGGCAGAAACAGCACAAGATCAGAAGCCAAAAGCTAAGATAACTCAGAGACTGAAAACAAGGGTTTTAGATTTCACAGTGAGTTTGAGATCAGTGGAAGACCAGGATGTTAAGCAAGGGTTTGGTGGTAACAAGTATGTTAACCTGATTAAGAGGCCAAAGATATTGATGAACATTGGTTTGGTGATGTTATTGGTGATTGTGCTAGGGTTGTATGTGAAAAATGCATTCAAGTCATCATCATCTGAGGGAGGAACAGATTTTGAGAAATTCAAGGAATTTTAATTCTCATGTTCATGTGTTCATGCTTGTGAAATCATGATTGGATTGAATAAAGGAGTGTGAAACTGGTCTGGTTTGAATAACTCTGGATTCAAATAGACCAATTTTCCGTGTGTAAAATAAGAGGTGTTAATCACACAATTGGTATATCTCACAAAATCCTTTTTATTCCTTACGTATGTGAAGATGTCAATGTTTGTTTCCTGTGATATATATACACAAAAGAAAATATGCAGTATTCTAAATATACACACCTTTTATAGATTTCATCAAACTAACAAAAAGGTTGTTCATATAATAATGTCAGAGACCACGTGACAAATTATAAGATGCTTTAGCACAATACTACGAAAGTACGAAGTAGGAAAGTAGGGCCTATAAATACGTAAACTCAATAATTAAATATTTCCCTGATTTGAGTGAGCAAATCTTAAACCACTGTTACAAGTAACAGATGAAGTATATAATAACTTGAATCTGAATAAAAGTATAAACTCTTTGACACACAGTGAATTACTATACTGATAAATGCTTACCAAAAAGTATTCAGGTCAATAACATTACATAGGAGTTATTAAGATTACGTAGCAATTCAAGTAATTAAAAATATATGGTAATTCCAAAATTATTTTCAACATATTATTTAGTTATAAAAATATTATATAATTTAATAAAAAATATACAAAAGTTAGAAGATAGATAACTTTCAATATATTTCAAAAGTTATATATATATATATATATATATATATATATATATATATATATATATATATATATATATATATATATATATATATATATATATAATATAGATAACTAACTCATAATAAGGCTTATATAACTTATTACAATGGGATTGCTGCTTCAATTCATTCATTTGGGGTTGTATTCAAGTTTGGTTAAAATATTTTTGGTAGTAATGTAAATAAAGAAGTCTATACTCTTTTCTAAATTAATCAAGATGTAAAAATTTATTGAAATATTAAGAGAGATATGTTTTATCATCTATAAAGATTTTTACATTGAGAGAAAAATCTTCCTTTTATATTTATTTTATTATTAAAATAATTATTAACATATAATATAATATTATTGTACTTGATCTTCTGTATTTTGGTTCTCTAGAATTAGAATACATGATAAATCTCAATTACTCCCACCAAAATATCATCACACAATTGCAATATTTCCACTAAATTAAATATATTATCGAGTGATGTTAATATAAAGTTTATATAAGTGTACTTCTCAATGTCTACATAGGTGTAAGTATATGTAAGCGTACTTTATAAGATACTGCACTTTAAGATCACATTTTATAAAGTGTAAATATCAAGTTTCAATATAATTGGAGTCTCCCCCCAAAATATGGCATTTTTTAAAGTGTAAGATTATGGGTAGATCCATATGCATAAATTTGAATAAGGAAAATATGTTAAATTTTTTTAATTGTTTAAAACTTGATTTTTTTTACTAACTTAACCTTATAATAAATAACTTACTAAGAAAAATAATATAGTACTTAAAACGTTTAAATTTTTTTTACATAAAATTGTCTTTTACTTATTATAAACAAAAAGAAAATTATTTCACATAAAAAACTAGGAAAAAAAAAATTCCATTTCTACTTTTCATCAATGTAAAAGTATTTGTCACTGAACAAATTTTGTTGCATTGTAAGAAAAAATGGTATTTTCCAGATCCAAATTGATGATTATAAATTTGAAACTTTGAGTTAATCTAGAGAATGATATCTAAGGTGTTTTTTAGTTTTATTGATCATGTTTTAGAGGGAAATAAAAAAGAACTGAAACTAGATTGGAATTTCACGTGCGAATAGTATATCTTGAGCAGGGAAAAAGCTGGAATTTGTGGGTAAAAGATTTGGTGTGGGAACAAAATTTTGCTTTTAGGTTTTAGCATCACCAAAGAACGAGGTCACCTCCTCTCATTACTAAAGCATAATATTTTCCTTGCACCACACAAACCAAACACTGTTTTGCACCTACGAAAAGAAACTAAAAAAGCAAACAAAATGCTACATTTTGCGTGCAAATTGTTCCTTATTACCTCATCACCTAAGACTATAAAAGAACCACTAGGTTCAAACAACATCAACAACACCCAAACATAAATCAAAATCAGAACCAAAAGAGGAAGTAAACAAGGGCTGAAACATGGCTTCAAGGACACAGCCAGCATCTGATTTTGTCTATGAAGACTTCGAACCTCTCTATGAATGGGTTAGAGACGAAAGGCTTGTCAATGTAATGCTACCAGGTAAATGTCCATTCTCATCTTCTCAAACCTTATACCCAGTAGAATCACACCAACTTATGCTTTCAACAGAATCATAAGATTTTAAGCCTAACTCAATCTCTACGAATCAGTCTGAAATTTGTACTCACTTATATATTATATATTATGAAATTGACTTATCTCTCGTTTTAAGACTTCCGACAATACTCAGAAACTTATACACCTTATCACTAAGATAGACTAGTTAGGTTTAAAATACACTTTTTCTAAATGATTTTCTGTGATATGCTTTTGAATTATGAGCAGGTTTTAGGAGGGATCAATTGAGGGTTCAGGTGACCTCAAAGCCTACCCTAAGGGTAACAGGTGAACGACTGATCTATCAGAACAGATATCGTCGTTTCAGTTTAGAATTGCCGATTCAATCTGATTATGACACCGATGATGTCACTGCCAAGTTTGAGGGTTCCACTCTATCGATCAAATTTGGAAAACGCTCACTCAATAAGCCCACTGAATCAGCAACAACTCCACCACAAAAGATTGAACAGCAGAAACAAGATACCCCAAAACCAGAAACAAAGACCAATGGTGATGAAGTCTCTGCAGCAGACCAGAAGACACCCCAGAAGGAGGAAGCCAACACCAATGGCTCTAGTGAGACAAAAAAAGAAGAAACACCAGCCCCTAAAACTAGGCCTGTTTCGAGAACCAAAACTAGGCTCATAGATTTTGCACTGGGTTCTGGCAATCAGGTTGATGATGAAGTGGCCGGAGATTCTGACGCAGGGAATAACAAGCGCAAGAAAATTGTGAAATGGATGGTGCTGATTTATGCGGTTGTGGCCATTGTAGCACTTGCCCTTTATGCTAAAAATGCATTCATATCCAATGGAGAATCAGACACAGAATCATTCTTCCAAGACCTGTGATTTTCTTCTTCATCGAGTACTTGTACACGTAAAGAGAACACTGTGTTCGTTTGCGTGTAAATGCATAATTTCTTTCAATAAATGATTAATAAACAAAAACATTATACGACTTCTCATAAATATCTGCTGTATGTTGTGTTGTATTCATTATGTTTTGTTTCTTTTACGTGAATTCACCAGCAATTAAATATAGCACACCTATTTTGTTGTCGTATAATTTAATTTTCCATGGTTTGGCTTCTTCAAAGACTGAGGAGCACAAGGAAGTTGCGAATGAAAGAAGATTAATTGATAATGAATATCTTTTGGTTTTTGATGACATAAATCTAATTTCATACCCATTAAAAATGCTTATTAAAATCCAATGAGAAAAGGTAGAATTTTATAATATATATCCTGCAGTGTAAGTATATATGATTTTTCTATTGTATATCTTAAACTATTAAACATTTATCGTGTAAAACATTCAGTCCTTAAAAATTTACAGTGTCATTTAATTTTAATGATGTGTTACCAAATCATTCCTCGTGTGTTTTGATGAGAAATTTTAAGAAAATAGTTTACCTTTTCTAGAATTTAGAATAGTTTACTATAAAATGTTGTTTACATAGAAAGATTAAGAAAACATTGAAATTGTATAAAATTATAAGTATTTTGATTATTTAAAATACAGAACTTTATTTTAACTTTTTAACTTAGAACATAAAATTCTTTATATTCTCTCATTTTATATTTCCTTCTGATACTGTCCTTTCTTTTGTTTCACTCATTTTTTTTTCCTCTTTTGTTTCACTGTTCTCTGATTTTGTTCAGTTTGTCTGTCTCTTGTTTGTCTTCCTGTCTCTCTCTTTATTGTTTTCTTCTCCTCTTTCTCCCTTTTCATTCATTCACCTCTACATATGTTCTCGCCATCAATTGATATCAAAGTTATCTCTCTCTATATATAATTAAATATTAGCTTATTTTAAATTTTAATTATTTAAAATATTTAAAACCAAGTCATGTTTAATGTTAACATTTTAACTTTAGATATGTGTTGTTTACTTATAGTAGAATTTAAATTACCTTGTCATAACTAAGAATTTAAAAAGAAAAACAAAACTCAAATCGATTTACCTTAATAAACCATTTAAATAATAAAATAATCAAAACAATTTATATTTCAAACATTTAAGTTCTCTAAAATTGCAAAGCATTCATTAACTTCCCATTCTTGTTTAATGTGTGCAGCCCGAAATTGGTAGTAATACAATTTATTTCAGTACAAGTGGAAACTCAGTTAAAACATGGCTTGTAAATAAAAAACCATTCAAGGTTACAATTTTAATTAATAATTAAAGTAATATCTTATCTGCCTTAATTTCTAAATAATTTACAAATACTTACTACGTTAGATGAAAACGGTAAAATAAGATATTACACAATTATTTGATTACAATCAATAAAATGTAACTCATTACTTTCTTACAAAACAATCTTATAAGTTAGATAAAAATAAACAAAGAAAGTATTACTTACGAAGTTCAATATCACATTTTTGTAGTTCTTAGTTGCTGAAAAACAATCTTAAAAACACATAAAAAGAAAGGAGACAAAAACACAGAAGACTGCAATAATCTATCAATTGTCCCAAAAGAAATCTTGTCTGTGTCAAGGACTCGACGCAGAATTGAATAATAGTACGGTTAAACAGTATCAAATATTGTGGTGACCATTTTCTCCCTTGCATGTGTTTATAATCTTTTTAGTAAAAGGAGAGCTTAAGTCGTTAAGTTATTTTCACATGTTGTAAAAGAAAAACAAATTTTCTACCAAATTATTTTTCCTGCGGAACATAATTCAATTCTCCTCGTCGTGTTTCGTACCTGTATTTTTCAATGATCTTTGAGTTAATTTGGATTGTCACCCATCAAAATTTTAGTTTTCTGATAAAATAGTATTTTCAAACATTGATTGCTAACTGAACCATCTTCTCCGTTGAAAAAAAAAATACATTCGGGGCACAACGTTGAAACAGAGAAGAAAATATAACTGACTTTAGTTGCAACAGGAACAAGAGACGTCATCGGCAGTGGCTAGCCTATAACTCTGTTCCCAAACATCTGCAGGAACTGCATCGACATGTGGAACGTGACGAGGATGCTTTTCTTTCTTGTCTCCCCTGATCTGCTTGAGACCATGCTTAAGCGCTGGCAATAAAGCTCCCATACACTCGGCAACAGCATTAGGGTTTCCAGGCATGTTAATGATCTGAATGTCAACAGATCAATCACCATAAAGAGCCAGTAAGTACAAATCTAGAAGAAACACAGATTACATGCTGGACTCGGGGTGTACTAGTTTCAGCAACAAATTAATGCAAGATTTACCTCAAATCCTAATGGGGCATCATTTAGAAGCCAAGAGCACTTGCATATGAAAACTAAGTAAATGAAACCCAAGTAACTGGAAATAAATACAGATGACCGTATGAAAAAATGCTTTAAAATCTACATGATGATTTGAGTTTCCTGAAAATAGTAATTATTCAAGTAAAACAACCACACTGTAAAAATGAAGACTGAAATGAAAACAATTGGTACCATCAAACTCATGTCTAAAATCTAACAAAGCATGGAAGTTTTATCCCTTTTAATAAACCAGTGGGCTTTCATTTTACTTTTTTCATATGACAAGAGTAAGAGAAGATTGACAAGCATTCGTACATGGAATACTGTTTTGTGAAAAAAGTTGTACGATGCATGAAAATATACGGTCACAAAGCAAATCCCATTATAACATTAAAATGAGGAGCAAAAACTCCAGGAGACAAAGCACAGCACAGCTTTCATACGGTCTTTAAAAGTAGATATTAATATGATTGGCATTTTTCCCTTACCAAGGTTGATCCTCTGATTCCAGCTGCGGAGCGAGAAAGCATTGCAAACGGGGTCACCTATTTAAACATTAATCAATTATGGCCTTTAGAAATCAACAAAAACTAACTATAGACTTTTCTAGGAAGTAGAGCTGATATCAGCATAGCTATGTATGCAGAAAATAGAATTAATCAAACAGTCTAAAGGGAAAATTAAAATTCAAAAAATTGATCTTCCTTTAAACATATAGATATAAGAAATGTGAGTACTGCTATGCTACTCTCAAACTTCTACACGCAAGCTCTTCACAAACTTATTGTTTACTTAATTACCGACTCATTTCTTTACTTTGTTATCAAATGAATGTTTTTGGTTATTATTCTCATCCAAAAAACAAAGCAAGAAGCTTGTGTATAAAAGTTTGAAAAAAGTGCATTACCCTAATATATTGGCTTCTGGTTAAGGTCATATATAGCCTCTATATAGCAGAGTCTGACGGCAGACTGACCAGTCCAGGCAAATCAGTTAGGTCGAGGCTCTTTTAACACTTATTTGAAAAAAATTACGGGTTTTAAAAAAAAAAAAAAACTAAACAAGCAAAAAAACAAGAAACCACAAAAATGCAAAACACAACACAAGAATTACTCATCTAACTGGTATAAAAATAGTTGCAATACCTTTAAACTCTCTTGCATCATTACATACAGAAGACCAGGTGTTTCTTTCTCAATCAATGGTTTTGTAGCTTCTGGCGTTAAATCCCGTGGAGTAAAGCCAGTCCCCCCTGGATTGGAAAAGCAAAAATAAAGCTGAAGTCAACTCAACAGAACTAAAAATTTTCAAATACTTTAGGGAGGCTGACAGAAAGATAAAAACGCACCAAGAGTAATTATAAGATCCATCTGTTCAATATCACTCCATCTTCTTAGAATGTCCTGAATCTTTGCCACATTATCTGGAACGACAGCAGTTGCTACAACTCTTGCTCCTCCTAGCTTTTCTGATGAAGAATTAATAACAGAAACTGCCCTGGGACCACTGTTTATTTGTAAAGGAGTCAGCACATTTTGACACTAACACCAATGTTTTAAAAACACAACTGAACTGCATGATTTAACTAAGTGAATCATGAACCAGACACGTCTCTGGAAAGATTTATCCTTATTATATTAGCAAGTTCAATCATGGTTCAACCACTAATTTAACCAATTGAGGTCATCAAATCATGACCTAGAGATCTTGCCAGTTTGACATCCAGTTTGGTTTTAAAAACATTACCAGATATGCATGTCAACAATATCTTCTCTAAAAAAACTGGTCATTCCTCATAAAGTCAGGTAACTTAAATTTAAATAACATTATTATAACATAGAAGGAACAAACTATTACAAAAACTTCATTTATTAAGTACAGAAATTCATAGATAATAAAATCACAGGCCAAAGCTCTAAGTTGACTGCATTTTTTCTTTTGGGTTCAACCTGAACCTAAGTGTTCCCAGCACAGAGGGATACTCTATTTTAATCAAGTAGTGACATGCACAGCTAGAAGAACAGAAAAGGAAGAATGTCTAACCCCAAGGATGGCTGAGAAAGTTTCCACTTTCCAATTATTTCTTGAGCAACTTGGTAGGTCAAACCCTTCACTTCTAATTGTTATTGAACTAACTAAATAAAAATGGGACATAGCCATTTTCTTTCATTGTGATTTGAGTGAATTTTAGTTCCAGGTTTCACAACTCCTCAACTCATTCACAAGGCAGTGAACAAACAACAAATTAAGAGAATGAAGAAATAAACAAGACAACACAAAAAATGTACAAGCCTTACAAGAATAAGATACTACAAACCCCAACGAAGGATGTGTGAAAAATCAATAATATGAACCTCACCCAGATATACTGCAGATATGGTTATGCAGTCAACTGAACACACTTCCACACTATGACAGATCAGTTCCCAAAACAGAAATGTTATCTTTAAACACTTAAAAGTTTGGGACTGTTGCAAGACCCTCAGTAGTACTAATGCCCCTTTTGGCATTGACTAACATCGAGCTCGCTCTTTAGTTTTGCATCAACTTTGTGACCCCTTTCAAACAATGATTCAAAGAGGTGTATCTAGATGCCTTTCAGCATTATCCAACTGGGAATATGATTCAACAATTATTACCTTCGTGCCCATATATAAGAGCCTTTTAAGAAAATTGTTTTTCCCTTTTCACAAGGCATTCAAATTGTCTCCTGCATTAATTATTTTTTTAACTTATTTACTTTATAATTTGTGTAGTCAATAAAGAATAAAAGTTATAGATTGATAAGATAAATTCATTCTCTCTCTTGTGCAGATGTGAAAAGATTACAAGCGCACATCAACCAACTAGGAGAACAGAATGAGATGATGAGGTCCAATAATCTAAGGGGTAATTTTGAATAGTAATATAAAATGTTAACAAATATAATGTCATTCATTGGTTAAAATTAGTATATAAGTGGCGACAGAGATAGTATTACAACATTGGTTAATTTGACTCCTTCAACAGCTTGTGAATGTTGTGCATGAGCATACTAAAATCTATCTTTAATAATAAAAAATGCCACACTGCCCCTTATTTTCATATCTACAGAAAAATTCTTCGGTTAGGAGGAGTATACTAGATGCACTCAATTGATAACAAAAAATTACTAGTTGACATTGGCAATCAAGAAAAGATATGATGAATGTGGCCAGAACTTCATTAACCTTTTTTATATTGTATTGTATTGTATAGTAGCAGTTTCAAAAATAAAAAAGGTGTGGTGTCACATTTCTGCTTTTGCAAGATTTCATTTGAAGCATCCAGAAGCTGCTTTATCCAGACAGTACAGAAACTATTTTAGTCTAGAGCATTCTTCATAGATTGATCAAATGCAGAGAACTCAATTACAGGGCTCTTCTGATTCAAAAAACAAATCCAGATAGAACAAAAAACAAAAAGCTGTAATTTTGATCTTCAGATGTATGTATGTCTCTTTGTTTGTATAAACCTATAAAATATAATATCAATACCTTCTATCTGGACCACCCCCCATAGCCACTGTATCACTAACTGTAAGAATAGCCACTCTGACATCAGCATCCCCTGAAGAATCAGTAGTTACTTTTTGTGATTTAATTCCTGGCAAAGCAAATGCTGCACCTGATGACATATGATTCTCATCAAAAGCCATGTTTCTTAGGTCAGAAATTATGATAGCTGAAACAGCGGTCCCTGCAGGAACTACTCTTCCTGTTGCTGGAAACTCCAACAAAGCATTAGCTGACTTCATACTTAGTAGCCGACTGCTTACCTGATGACCAGTGCTCACAGCAACAAAACTGAGATTCACGGACACGATAAAAATTTCATTCATTAAGAGATAACAGATCAAAGATAACAACCCCTCTGACCCTCATCATAACAACCTCCCTCCCCACATTAAATTATAAAAACACACAATAGAGAGAACGGATCTGCATGTAGATTACAGATATACAGTAGATTCAGCTAGACCTAGACAAAACAAACAATTCATCATCGACTTACCCTGGATTGCCTGTTCCATCATTGTCAGTCCATACAACAGAAGCGCGATGATATTCAGGTCTAAATGAATCTGTCTTTATGGGCTGATGAAGTCGAGCTTGTACCCTGCACAGGAAATAATTAAATGAATCAACTCAAAAAGCAAGCAAAACATCATAAAAACAATTCTAATTTGAAATTAAGTAACCTCAAATGATGAGGATCTGTCCACCCTGCAAGGAGGCGTATTGCAGGGACCACGAAGAGATGGAAGCAAACTAAAGAACTGGCAGGATTTCCGGGTAGCCCAAAAGCTAGAATTTTTCTTTCTGATGATTGAAAGTCAATCTCTGCAAATGTAAATGGCTTGCCTGGTTTAATAAACACCTGAAAGATAAAAAAAAAAATCTAAACTCAGAAAACATGATTTACAAAATTATACTCACACAAAGGCTGTTTAGATAAGTACTACTTCCACAACTACAACAAACACATAGCATCCATGGCACAAATTACAGGATATCGTTAACATTTTTAATTAATAGATAATCAAATAGAAGAATGCCATAACCTTGTCAAAATGTATTTTTCCTCGCTTTTCAAGCAAAGGCTTGATAAAATCTTTGTCTCCCATTGAAACACCTCCTGAAGTTATAAGAATATTAATTCCAGAAGTAAAAGCATTATCCAAGATCCTTCCTAGACATTCTTCGTCATCCTTAGCAATTCCAAGGTCCAAAACTTTGCACTGGAATTGTACTGCAGCTGCCAGGAGCATGGCACGATTAGAGTCCCTAATCTGCAAAGCAACTACATTAGCTTACATCCATTTTAATTTTTAATTACATTTAAAAAGCAACTCTTGAGAATTATGGCACAAACCCAAATACATAGTCTACAAATTAATTGAATAATGGGGTAAAAAAGGTGCTGGATTGCCCAAGAAATCTTAAACACCATCTATGCAGCAGAGTAAGAAATTTACATCCAAAACCACATTTACTAGAATTCATGTAGTATGTTTTAAGCCCCTGCAAATGAGCAGACTGAGCATTATAGGTCCACTATAATGCCTGGCTGAACCTTCATTCTTCAAGACACTACTAATGCTAAAATCAAAGAAAGCAGCCTATATAATGTCGGTATTACCTATAGGTTGATTCATATAAGAACTTAGTAATATATTCCAAATATTATCACATTAATAATCCCTTCAGAAAACACCTGAAGCTGACATGCATTTTTTCTATTATAAGTTACAACCACCAGCTTCCATCCATATGATAGTTCTAATAACTGAAAACATTAATGTTCTGCTAATCATTTTTCATAAACTAGTCTCACTAGTTCTAGGATCCCAGCAGAAAATAACAATACCTGACCACGACTCAGATGCCCAGTAGTTGGCTCTACAAGCTCATCTCCAGTAGAAAGAACAGCAACTGTTGGAGCAGGATAAACCTGCACTAAAGCATTATTTCCCATCATTACACGTATCAATACTCAATATTAGACAAAACATACCAAAGTTCAGAAAGTATTAGCCAGTACAGGGAGAAGCTTGCTTGGTTACAGAATCCAGGAACTCGCTAAAAGAATACCTTAACCATTGTGACACCAACCGTAGCAAGCAAGCCAATTTCCGAAGCACCAAGCCTTTCTCCAGATGTCAAAACTATTGCATCTTTCTCAATATCAACTCCCTGTCAATGAATACCAAAAAGCAGTGAACAAAACAGCTAGTAAACATCGATATTATACAGAACTTAAAATTAGTAAACAACGAATCCTGTCAAATTTGGCGACACTAAAAATGACACCCAATATAAAACATACACACTCAACATTATGATGAGAGTTACATCATAGAAGCGACAAGAGCATACCACAGGGCGTATATCATTGCCTTTGGTGGTTTGTACCAATATCCTGACCCGCTTAGTCCCATCTGAGGCATCGTTCACAAGTTCCGTATTCTCAACCTGAACAACCGCATCAGCACCTTCAGGTATCGGTCCTAAATCAAGAGAAAAAAAAAACGTGCCAGAGAAGATTAGCCGTAAATCACTAATCCACGATATAAATATATAAAGCTCTATTCCAATTAACTATACTGGAAGCATTAACAATAGAGAAAAAACAAAAACAAAAACGAACTGAACTGAACTTGTCGTGCAAGCTAGTATCAATTTCTCCAATTGACTTCCATTAAATTAACTTAAAACTCTAGAATCTAATTTCCTCAGAAACTAAATTACAGTGGCGAGAGAAGCTCAACTTATTTTACATTTTTTTTTCTTGAAAACGAGGTAATGAAAAGAGGAAAAGGCGAACCTCCGGTAGTAACGTAAGCGACAGTTCCAGGGGAGAGAGTGACGCCAAGAGCGTCGTCTCCAGCTCTGGATTCGGCAACGACCGGATACTCGCCGGGGCCATCGGCGGCGATGACCGCGTAACCGTCCTTGACGGAGGCGGCGTAGGGCGGGTGAGGATCGGGAGCGCAAACGTCTTGCGCGAGGACCTTGCCTAGGGCATCGTGAAGAGGCACAGTGAGTGGAGGAAGACGTTTAGATGCGTTAAGGACTATTTGGATGGCGTCAGTGACGGGGATCATTGTTTCGTATAGTAGATTTATGTTCAACAGGGAACACTGGTGTATGTGACCAGATAGAGTTTTATATTCATCCACTTATTCAATTGGATTTGAAGGTATAGCAGCCAATTAAGCAGTGTCCCTTGACGGCGCAAAGGGTCGCGGATGAACACACCACCACCCAACTCATCACACCATGTGCTTCTGTAGCCTAGTTATATACTAACTACACTACAAATACAGAGAGGTACCTACCTTTATTTTCGATAGTAATTAAGACAAAATTAAGCGGTGATGTTTTTTTTTATTTTCGATACTAATTAAGAAAAAAATAAATCCTATCCAACACAGTTAAGCCACGTGTTGTTATTTAAAATAATATACTAGAATTCATTAAATATTAAATATTATAATTAGAGCACTAGCATCAGAATGTTGTAGATCGGGGTCTAGTCATATCTTCGTCAACGACCACACTCATGCATGTCAAATCACACCATCGTGTCTCACACTATAGTATTTTATTAATTAATTTTGTTCTAAACTCTTAAATAGTGGCGATGTGAAATGATGAGAAATTGAGTTCTAGAATTTAAAATTTTTTTATTAGTTTATATTTAAGAAAGATTAAAGTTGAACAAGAAAAGTATATTTAAATTATTAATAACGTTGAAATGTCTTTTATCTTTGTTTTACTTTTAGTAACTTATGTTTTTGTCCGTGAGAACTTTTTCTTTTGTCATATATCTATGACTCTTTTCATTAATCTTTCTTTTAATTGTAAGTGTTTTTGCCGACTAATCATATTATATTTTTGCATACAAATGCAAGGTTGTAATGTTAGCTTTCGACTTTCTCTGACTGGACTATGCATTCTAGTACTTATCTTTTAATTAAAAATTTTATAATAATAATCAGATTATCTTAATTTGAGATGTGAAAGTTGATAATTTAAATAAAAAAAATCTACATTACGCTGAGATTCGATCAAAATTTCTGTAGTTAAAGATTTTAAAAAATTATAAAAGATAAATTGTCCACTTCTAAATAGTGACAGATGAAGACACAATTAAAAAAGTGAGAAAGAATAAACAGAAATTTGGATTATTTCTTCAACTTTCAATTTATTGATATCGAGAAATAGAAGAATATTCATGTACAATTCTCGGAAGATAAATATTCACATCATTTTACTTTCGTAAGATGAATGAACTAATTTGAAAACTCGAATAGATAACCAAATTTTTTATTGGATTTATTGATACTGTCCTGTTAAACATTAACAAGTATTATATTAAATTTTTAATATATTTTAAAATATTTTAATTAATATATATCAATGTATTTTAAAACCACGACAGTCAATAAAAAAAATCCAACAAACAATTTAAATTTTGAGTAAATTCGATTATTTTCTGGGAGAAACCAAATTTAGCAATTGAAACATGCGATTGATGGCATCAACTCATGAAGCCAAATCATGTGAGTGGTGGTGGACAATGATTTTGAAGAGATGTAGAAGGACCACGCGCACATGTTACAGTCTGCTACCATACAAAATGACACGTACTCATCTCCATCACAGAATGGGAAGAACAATAGAAACCTCATACAACAATAGTATTACTAAACAACGAAGTAAGAGTCAAAATTACCTAATTACAAAGGATCATTTCCAATGCTACAAAACTCAAATTTTAAACAATAGCATATTAAGGTGGAAGAATTTAGATGTTTTCTCCATTTTACAAATCGTTCCTGCACTCAATGAAATAGAAAAATTACATGAAATAACATAAATTAACAACAACAAAAATTGAATATATTTTGTCTTTCATATTTAAAATATTTAAATTGAGTTTAATTTTGTTAAATTTATTTAATATTTTAAATGTGTTTTTCAATTAATACTAATTAACACTAAAACGAACGTGTCAAACAATATAAATAAACTAAATATTATAATAAAATGTATTTGAAACTTATAAACCGATAAATTTAATAAAACGTTTCCGATGAGTAATTTTAATTTTCACTAAAAAAGTGAATGAAAAAAAATATATTTAATTCATAAACAAAAATTGTTGAAACAAGGGATTTTCACGGCCAGATGGTTTCAATGTTTACGCAATGTTAGTAAAGAATGTCTCCAAAAAGTTCTTACGGAATTTCATTGCAATAAAAAGCATGAAGTGTGTGTTCAAATAGACTTTTTTGGCAGCGTGAGAGAACTGGGTGACCTGTGTAGGCTTTTTCTTCTTGCAAGCCATGGTTTCTTTCTCCACCTCCATGAGAAGAGTAAAAGACAAAGTTACCCTTATCGTCTACCATTTCCTTTTATGTTGTTACTGCTTAGTTTCTTCAACTAAATGCTTTATAAATACAGGTAATTAAATCTTATAATCTGTTTTATTAACTTATCACAGTGGTTTGTGATCGAACAAGTGGAAGATTATTTTATGTTCATCGATTTATAATTTATTTTTTCTATATTGTTTCGCGTAATTTATTGACATGGTCTTTTTTATTTTAAATCTTTTTATAGGGTATTTGAATATAAAATTTCAGAAAGAAAATTTACTTTTATGAAAAGTTTTAAATATTTTATAACAAAATGTTGTTTGTATAATATATATATATATATATATATATATATATATATATATATATATATATATATATATATATATATATAAAAGACATATAGATATAGACATAGATATATGTTGTGTTGTGTGTATGTATGTATAAACGTGTTGATACGTGGTCAAAGTTGAATACTTGGTTCCCAAGAAAGAAGAGTACGTATATAAGACTTTCTGAATTGATTGAAAAAACTGTGATGGAGTGGTGCGATCATTGTTGCAGGTTTTGCCAAATCAATGTAGAAAGCATAATGGATGACTTTTCTGGCAAATTTTGCAGGTCCACTCTTACTATTTTTTTTCTATTCTCCTTCTTCTCAAAGCTTTTGGCAAAAAAAAAATATTACTTTTTTTTTTACAATTAATCCATCATACTGAATTTGTAATGTGCTATTTGCAGGTCTTGCACAATGTGTGGGAAGATTTTGTTAGACTCCACTACCCCAATTCAGATCATATTTCCAAACACAGAGATAAACAAAACTTCTGGAAGAATAAGGAAAAGGAGGAAGAAGAGTGTAAAATTTGTGAATAAAGCATGTAAATAAGGTATTACAAATAACTTTCTTTGTAGTTTTCGGCCCCGAATTTCATGTGTTCATAAATGGAAACTGAAATAAGAGAACCCATGGTCTTGATCTTTGTTATGGTCCCAATTTCTTTCCATTTCCATCACAAAAGATCCTTCATTCTGTGATTTGTTAATTTCTTTTTTCTTTTTGTTGTGTTTTTTGTAATATTTTTGTTCTGTTTCTGACACAACTCAAAGTTCAATTGTTGTTGAAGAATCTTAGTTGTATCTTGTTCAGTCTTCTGTACATCAAATATCTTGTTTGGATAGTTATGCCTACTATTATCTTCTATGCAATATTTTATTTACAGTAAATTTTGGATAATTCTAATATAATCTTAAAAAAGTTAACTTAAACCTTAATTCAAAAAATAAAATTGATTTATAAAATAAAATTTAACTCCTTAACAAATGATTAAACAATTGTTACAATAACATCTGATGCCAAAATATCAGACTTTAAGCAAACAAAATTGCTAGAAGTAAAATAAAAATAAAACATTATAATATTGATCTTTACATATACTCAATTAATTTATGAAGACAAATATTACTAATGTTTTTTTCGAGAAAAAAATTATCAAAAAAATTGACACTATGTTTAGTTTAAAATCTTAATAAAAAATCTAATAAATAATAAAAATCTTCTTGATTATATATAATACTTAATTTTTTTCATATCTAGCTTATATTTATATTTAAATCCCTCACCGATACGTCTGTGAAATACTGAGATATAAAACCAATTCAGAATATTCATATATAATGTACCTTTTATTTAATTATTAGAAAAAAAAAAAAAAATATATATATATATATATATATATATATATATTTATATATAT